>Ga0256404_1001085_pt1 | contig 68554 bp, 42 predicted proteins | sample RumenRJG_01DNA_FD_185990 | JGI IMG/M metagenome (GOLD analysis project Ga0256404, IMG submission 185990) | Bovine rumen microbial communities from Lethbridge, Alberta, Canada - RJG_01 | ecosystem: Host-associated > Mammals > Digestive system > Stomach > Rumen | place: Canada: Alberta | collected... | reverse complement strand
ATTAAGATTTTTCCGCACTAAACTTCGTGACTGCGGAAAAATCCCGCATAACGAGTGGTCGGAGATGGGGCTCGTGTGTTTCTTTGTTACTTTCTTTTCACACCGAAAAGAAAGTAAGTAACTACTTTTTGCAAAGAAAAAAGGATAGAACCTTATATCCTATCCTTATTCGATTATTTATCCTTAACTCCGAAGCGTTAGCTTTGGAAATTAACGCCCGTTAGGGCAATTCACGCCAAACTTGTTTGGCAATTAACTCCGCGAAGCGGCAACGTATTACTCTAACTCAAACGCTCCCGTATACAGTTGATAATACACTCCGCGTTCCTTAATTAGTTTTTCGTGGCTGCCGCGTTCTATAATTCTTCCGTGGTCGAGGACCATTATTACGTCGGAATTCTTTACGGTGGACAGTCTGTGGGCGATTACGAATACCGTTCTGCCTTCCATAAGTTTGTCCATACCTTTCTGAACGATGGCTTCCGTACGGGTGTCTATCGAACTCGTCGCTTCGTCGAGTATCATTACGGGGGGATCGGCGACGGCGGCTCTCGCTATCGCGATAAGCTGACGCTGACCTTGCGACAGGTTTGCGCCGTTGTTGGTTAGTTCCGTGTTATATCCGTCGGGAAGACGGCTTATGAAGTCGTCCGCGCCCGCAAGGACGGCGGCTTTCTTGCACTCTTCGTCGGTTGCGTCGAGATTTCCGTAGCGGATATTGTCCATTACCGAACCGGTAAAGAGGTTGGTATCCTGCAAAACAATTCCGAGAGAACGGCGTAAATCGGCTTTTTTAATTTTGTTTATGTTTATTCCGTCATATCGGATTTTGCCGTCGGCTATGTCGTAAAAGCGGTTGATAAGATTGGTTATAGTGGTTTTTCCCGCACCGGTAGCCCCGACGAAAGCGACTTTCTGACCGGGTTCCGCGTAGACCGTCACGTCGTGTAGGACGGGTTTGCCTTCTTCGTACGCGAAGTCCACGTCAAAGAGTCTTACGTCGCCGGCTAAGGGTGTGTAGCTAAGAGTTCCGTCGCCGTGGGGGTGCTTCCACGCCCATTTGCCCGTGTGCTTTTCGGTCTCCGTTACCGTTCCGTCTTCGCTTATTTCGGCGTTTACGAGCGTGACGTAGCCGTTATCTTCCTCGGGTTTTTCGTCCATAAGAGAGAAAATTCTGTTCGCGCCCGCCATTGCCATAACGACGGTATTTATTTGTTGCGACGCCTGGTTTACATTCCCCGTAAACTGTTTAGTCATTCCGAGGAAGGATACCACTATCGCTATACCTTCGGTAATGTTCGTGAAAGACTGACCGGAGATACTCACGTTTTTGACTTTCGCCGCAATGAACAGTCCGCCGACAATCGCCGCAAGAACGTACAAAATATTGCCGATATTCATAATAATCGGACCTAAAGTGTTGGCGTAAGCGTGCGCGCGGTAGCTGTCGTTATAGAGTTCGTTGTTTATTTTGTCGAAATCCTCGATACCTTTTTCTTCGTGGCAGAATACCTTTATTACTTTCTGCCCGTTCATCATTTCCTGAACGTATCCCTCGGTTTTGCCCACGCTCTTCTGCTGACGGATAAAGAACTTCGCGCTGCCGCCGCCGATAACTTTCGCGACGACGAGCATAAGGATTACGCCGCCGAGAATTATCAGGGCGAGCCAAAGGCTGAAATATACCATCATAAAGAATACGGCAAGGATAATGGTAATCGAACGGACGAGCGACGGGAAAGCGTTGTCGACGAGTTCCCTTAAGGTGTCGATATCGTTTGTGTAATGGCTCATTATATCGCCGTGTTTGTGCGTGTCGAAATACTTTATGGGCAGATTTTGCATCTTATCGAACATCGCGCGACGGAATTTGTGAAGAAATCCTTGCGTGATTATCGTCATAAGCTGGGTATAAACGGCGCAGGCGACAAGGGACAAAGCGTACATTCCGATAAGGAAAAGCATAAGGGGAAGCATCTCTTTCGACGCGTCCGCCCACGATAATCCTTCGAGAGTCGCCCTTTCGATAATCTGAATGACGTTGTTGGTAAAGAAAGACGGCACGGCTGCCGTTACCGAACAAAACAGCATACACAGTAACGTCACCGGGAACATTACGGGATAATAGTGAAACAGCAGTTTGATTACCCTGCCGAGATTTTTGCCCGAACCGCGGGAAGAGGGCATATTACGGGCGGGTTTCATTGCTTTTTTATTCATTTTCGTCACCTCCCGTAGTCTGTTGTTCGTACACTTCTCTGTATATTTCGCTTGAAGACAGCAACTCTTCATGCTTGCCGGCACATTCTATCTTACCGTTGTTCATTACGAGAATAAGGTCTGCGTCCTGAACCGAAGCGATACGCTGAGCGATTATTATTTTCGTGGTTTCGGGAATATATTCCTTAAATCCCGCGCGGATAAGGGCGTCGGTCTTCGTGTCCACCGCGCTCGTCGAGTCGTCGAGAATAAGGATTTTCGGCTTTTTAAGCAAGGCTCTCGCTATGCAAAGACGCTGTTTTTGTCCGCCCGAAACGTTCGTCCCTCCCTGTTCTATCTTCGTGTCGTATCCGTCGGGGAAAGACCTTACGAAATCGTCCGCCTGCGCGAGACGGCAAGCCTCGACTATCTCTTCGTCGGTAGCTTCTTCGTTACCCCAACGTAAGTTTTCTTTAATCGAACCCGAAAAGAGAAGGTTCTTCTGTAAGACCATAGCCACGCTGTTACGCAAGGTTTCCACGTCGTAATCTCTTACGTCCACGCCGCCCACTTTTACCGAGCCTTCGGTGGCGTCGTACAGTCTCGGTATAAGCTGCACGAGAGTGGACTTCGACGACCCGGTACCGCCGATTATTCCCACCGTCATTCCCGACGAAATTTTTAAGTTTATGTCGGAAAGAGCGTATTTTTTGGCAGACTCGGAGTATTTGAAACTCACGTCGTCGAATTCAACGCTGCCGTCGGCGACCGTTTTTACGGGGTTTTCCGGGTTTTTGAGAGCGGGTTCTTCGGTAAGAACTTCGTATATACGTCTTGCCGATTCGGTACTCATCGTAAGCATTACGAACACCATCGACATCATAAGAAGAGCCATAAGTACCTGCATACCGTAGGTAAGCAAGGCTTGCATGTCTCCGACGTTAAGGTCGGCCCCGTTGCTGCTTATAATAAGTTTAGCCCCCACCCAAAGGATAAAGACCATATTGACGTAAACGCAAAGGTTCATAAGCGGATTGTTCCACGCGACGATTCTTTCGGCTTTTACGAAGTCCTTGCGGATATTGTCGGAAGCCGTTCCGAATTTCGTTTTTTCGTACTCTTCTCTCGCAAAACCCTTGACTACTCTCATTCCGCGAACGTTTTCTTCGACGGATTCGTTAAGTTTGTCGTATTTTTTGAAAACTCTCTTGAACGCGGGCGGAGCGAACTTGACTATTAAGAAAAGTCCGAACGCAAGCACGGGTATTATTATAGCGAACGACCAGGCAAGGCTTCCGCCCTTGACGAACGCCATAATCGTGGAAAAAACGAGAAGTAAAGGACATCTTATCGCGATGCGGATAAGCAGCATGAACGCCATCTGAACGTAGTTTACGTCGGTAGTCATTCTCGTGACCAGCGAAGCGGACGAAAACTTGTCTATGTTCTCGAAAGAATAGGTCTGTATTTTGTTGTAAACGTCTCCGCGGAGATTGCGGGCGAAACCGGACGAGGCTTTCGCGCAGGTAAACCCGGCAAGACCGCCGCAAGCAAGACTTGCCACCGCCATCGCCACGAGTATGCCCCCCGTTTTCAATATCTCCGATATAGCCGCGTTTCCTTTTTCGATTACGTTTATGAGTTCCGCGGTAAAAAACGGAATACAGGACTCTATTATCGCTTCGCCAACAATGAAAATAAGCGTCAATATCGCAGGTTTTTTGAAGTCTTTGACGCTTTTTGCAAGTTGTTTCAGCATAACTGTCTCCTTTTTTATATTTATAAGAAAGATTGATCCTTTCGGGTGAAAGGATAAGGCAACTATAGTTTTTTTGTCAAGCAAATATCAAAATTCGTTATTTATAAAATATTAAAAGATATTATAACGAACGTTCGTTTTGCCGTTATCGCTCTTCCGAAACCTTATTTTCGTCCTCGTAAAAAACCTCTTTAAGGTATAACCCTTGCGGCGGAAAAGTTTTTCCGGCGAGCTTGCGGTTTTTCGTGTCGAGAACAATTTTTACCGAGTCTTCGGGCAGAAGTCCCGCCCCGATATACGCGAGAGTTCCCGCGATTATCCTGACCATGTTGTAAAGAAAACCGTTGCCGGTAATCTCCAGCGTTATATCCTCGCCGTCTTTTCTAAGCGTTGCGGAATAAATTGTCCTCACCGTCGTCTTTATGCCGCTTCCCGTGGAAGAAAAACCCGAAAAATCGTGCGTGCCTATCAAATCTTCACAGGCTCTTTCCATCTTCTCGAAATCGACCTTATCGTAAGGAATTCTCGCGAAATGGTAGTTTTTTAGCGGGTGAAGCGTTCTCGAAACGTACATTTTGTAGACGTAGGTTTTTCGTTTAGCCGAGTATTGCGCGTGGAAATCGTCGCTTACTTTAATCGCCGACAAAACCCTTATATCTTCGGGTAAAGTCGTGTTCACGGCGAAAGCCATTTTCCCGACGGGGAAGTTTCCTTCGTAGTCGAAATGGGCTTTCTGCCCCAGAGCGTGGACTCCGCTGTCGGTTCTGCCGCTTGCCGAAAGGACTATCGGCGATTGCAGGATAAGCGAAAGTTTTTCTTCCAGCACCTGCTGAACGCTCGTTGCGTTCTTCTGCCGTTGCCACCCGGCGTAGTTTTTTCCGAAATATTCGACGGTCAATAGTATCCGCATGTTACAACAACCCGAAAAAGCCGCATTTGAGCATAATTATCAACGCTAAAAAGACAGCCGTTGCCAACGCCAAGAACAAATCTCTCCACGCGAATTTAAGGCGTTTCATTTTGGTTCTTTTGTCGGTAGCGTTGTAACACCTTGCGTCCATAGCCATTGCAAGCTCGTCCGCCCGTCTGAACGCCGACACGAACAAGGGTATAAGGACGGGTAAGAGAGCTTTCGCCCGTTTGAAAATATTGCCGTTGTCGAAGCAGGCTCCCCTTGCTTTCTGCGCCATCATAATCTTGTCGATTTCTTCGGTAAAAGACGGGATAAAACGTAACGCAATGCTCATTATTATAGCCACGTCGTGCACGGGGAATTTTATCCATTTGAGAGGCGTGAGGAGGCTTTCCAGCCCGTCGGTAAGAGTGACGGGGGTAGTCGTGAAAGTAATAAGAGACGTCGACACGACTAAGAATATAAGTCGCATAGCCATTTTCGACGCAAATATTAGTCCGCCGTCGGTGACGGTAAGTATCCACCACGACCAAAGCACCGTTCCCGTCTTATAGCAGAAGACGTTTATTATGACGGTGATAAGAACCACAAACAGAACCGCTTTTATCGATTTAAGGATACTTTTAAGCGGAACTTTGGATACCAAACACGCAATAAGTAAAAATGAGAAGCAGGCGAGATACGACCAGTAAGAGTCGCACAAAAAGACGGCGACTATATAGACGATGCCGGCAATAAGTTTCGTCCTCGGGTCGGCTTTGTGCAGCACGGAATTCGACGGGTAGTATTGACCGAACGCTACGTCACGCATTTTTCCGCCCCCTTTCGAGGTAAAGTTTCAGTTCTTTTACCAAGTCTTTTTCGTTAAGAACTTCGGGTATAACCACGCCCTTATCCCGTAAAAGTTTTACTATTTTCACTACGTGCGGAAGGCTCAATCCGTATTTTTCCACGTCCTCTCCGTAGAAAAGTTCCGTAGGGGTGGCGTCGGACAAAAGAACGCCGTCGTGAAGAAGAATTACTCTGTCGCAATATTCGGCTATTTCGTCCATATTGTGGCTTACGGTGATTACCGATTTGAGGAAACTTCCTTTAAGGCTTCGTATAAGGTCGAGCATATCCTTTTTGCCTGCCGGGTCGAGACCCGCGGTAGGTTCGTCGAGGACGAGAATTTCGGGTCGGCAGGCGAGTATCCCGGCTATCGCCGCCCGTCTTTTCTGTCCGCCCGAAAGTTCGAGAGGAGACCTGTCTTTTACTTCGTCGTAATCGAGTCCTACCATTTCTATCGCTTCTTTCGCGGCTTTATCGGCGTCCTCTTTGGAAAAACCGAAATTCACGGGTCCGAACTTTACGTCGGCTTCCACCGTGTCGGCAAAGAGCTGATATTCGGGATATTGAAAGAGCATACCGAGTTTTTTTCGCAAAGTTTTGTAATCGGGCTTTTTCGCCGAAAGGTCTATGTCGAAAACTTTAAGAGAGCCGCTTTGAAGTTTGATAAGTCCGTTCAGATGTTGGATAAGGGTGGACTTTCCGCTGCCGGTAGAACCTATTATTCCCACCGAATCCCCTTCGGACACGGTCAAAGACACGCCGTGTAAAGCGGCTTTTTCAAAGGGAGTTTTTTTGCCGTAAACGTACGAGAGGTCTTTTATTTCAATCTGCATATTTCCTCCGCAAGTTCTTCGTCTGTCAGGGTGGGTTTTATATCGAACCCGGCTTTACGCAGTTCTTCGCTCACGGCGGTGGCTACGGGAAGTTCGAGCTTGGCTTCCTTTACCGCTTCCGCGTCGGAAAAAACCTCTTTCGGCGTGCCGCGTTTTATAATTTTTCCGCGGCTCAAAACGAACGCTTTGTCGGCGTCCAACGCTTCGTCCATATAATGCGTGATTAAAATCACCGTCACGCCGTTTTCTTTATTGAGAGATTTTACCGTGTCGAGAACTTCTTTCCTTCCTTCGGGGTCGAGCATTGCCGTCGACTCGTCGAGAATGAGAATTTTCGGTTGCATCGCAAGGACGGCGGCTATCGCCACTCGCTGTTTTTGTCCGCCCGAAAGTTTGTACGGGGTTCTGTCCTTGTACTCGTACATACCGACGGTTTTTAACGCGCGGTCCACTCTTTGGCGGATTTCTTCGGGGGGTACGCCCAAGTTTTCCGGTCCGAACGCCACGTCGTCTTCTATTATCGAAGCCACGGTCTGATTGTCGGGGTTTTGAAAGACCATTCCCACGTCGCTTCGTATAACGTAGCATAATTTTTCGTCGGCGGTGTCGTTTCCGTCGATAAAAACTTTCCCTTTCGACGGCACGAGAAAACCGTTAAGGAGTTTGGCAAGCGTGCTTTTGCCGCTGCCGTTATGCCCTAAAAGAACGACGAATTCCCCCTCGTCTATCGAAAAGGTAAGGTCGGTTACGCCGTTTTCCGAGTCGTTACCGTCGTGATTTTTGTATTTGTAAGTCGCGTCTATGACGTCTACTATGGGATTTTTCATACGAAAAATAATAACATAAAACTAAATAAATAGCAAATAAAATACGCCCGCGTAAACGATAGCCGCCCGATTGCGCGTAACGACGGAATATCCGCGTCGAAAAAAGGAGAAATCCGGCGTAAATAACCGCATATCACAAAAGCGTTTTGACATCACTCGTTGCACAATATAGAACAAGCAAGACGGGCTGTCTTGCTTCCTTGTGAGTCCGACTTGTGCGGATAAAGATTTTTCCGCACAAAGCATCGTGACTGCGAAAAAATCCCGCATAACGAGTGGTCGGAAAAACTTCACTCGGCGAACGCCGAACTTCACTTATTGTAAACACTTTACAAAACGTTAATTTCAAGCGATAATATACGGGTAAAAAACGGTGAGGTAAACGATATGGACCCTATACTAATAGCTATAATAGTAGTGCTTTGTCAGTACCCTTTGTGCATACTTACGCTCATTCGACTTTTCCGCTCGAACGAGCAAAAAAAGGCGATGATAGTCTGGAACGTTTTTATCGTCGCCGTGCCGATAATAGGAGTGGCTTCCTACTGGATTTATTACGCCGTCCGCGGACGAAAAAAGACCGCAAAAACCGCAGTTGCGGTATCCCAAAATAAAACAACGGATAACGAAAACGAGGATAATATCGAAATCAAAACGAAAAACTCGGAGAAAAACGATTAAAAAATTTTCTCCGCAAAATAACGAAAAATAAACAAAAACGATTAGAATTCTTACCGCAAAAAACGCGTAAAAATTCGGCGTTTTTACAAAAAATCAAACGATTAAAACGGTCGAAAAATTAAAGGATTTCGGCTGTTTTTTATAGGTCGTCGGCGTCCTGAACGGGGGTTAAATTCTCCGTTTCGTCGTATTCTCCCGACGGAATTCTCGTACCCGTGTAACTTCCGTCCGGGTCTGTTTTTTTATTTACGAAATCGTTTACCGGTTTCTTTTTCATGACAAAATTCTCCTTTTTTATTAGTCCGCTCGCGTCTTTTTGCGGCGGGTTCGGAAGATTTTATGCCCGAAAAGGGCGGGTTTTATACCCGTCGGTACGCATAAAAGAACGAGGAGAATTTTTTGACGAAAATGGATATTGACACGGGCGTGCAGGCAGTATATAATATATATACTAAATAAAATAGATAGGGCGAGCGCGCCCTTGAACGCGGCGGAGGTTAATATGAAAGCAAGAGGTTCGATAGGTAAGATTATAATTTGTATGGCGATGATATTTATCGTCTGCCTTGCCCTTACCGCTTGCGAACTTTCCGAACCTGCCGACGCCGGTAAATATTTCATCAACGACAACGCCGCCAACAAACTTAACAAAGACAACACCACCAAAGACCAGGCGATAGACCAGGTCACCGGCGGTATCGAGAACCTGCGTAAGTATCTCGACAGTACCGACGTGTCCACCACCGGCTATTATATGGGTATGGAATTCAACGTCGACGCGGTGGACCCCTCCACTCTCGACGGCGGGAACTTCCGCCTCAAAATTCAGGCGCACTTATACACCTATCCGTACCTTGACAAAGACGGAAATCTCATTTATAAGTACAAAAACCCGAAAGACGGCAAGTATTACGACAAACCCGACGAGGAAGGAACGTATATAAAAACCAGCGCGCAGGATATTCACAACGACAGAATCCGTTACAGCGACATTCTTATCGAGTGGTACAACGGCGCGACCAACCAGATGCTCATCGGTATGTACTTCGACGGAATAAACTCCGACCGAGACGACCCGGGTAACGTACTCTACCTTAATATTCAGGACTACAAACGTTCTTTCGATAAATTCGGCGACACCGTCCTTTACCAACAGCTCATAAGACTTCTTATGAGCCTTTCGGTAGAAAAGCTCCTTATCGCCGGTAATCTGCAAGGCGACGCCGGGACGTCGAGTATCCGTTCCCTTTTCGAAATCGCCGTCAACGAGAACTACAAACTCGTCCTTAACGACCCGGTCACGAGCGTGTTGTTTTACGGAATAACCGCCGACGCGGTGGCGGGTACTCTTACCGAGTTCATTCAAGGCATATTCAAGCCGTTCGAAGACAAAATAGACCCTCTCGTCAAAAAATATCTCGGGTTCAAGTTCTCGGTAATAGGCGCGGCGGTAATCAACAGCGTCGCGAGCGATATGCAGTTCTTTACGGAGCCCGACCCGGGCGGAACGCAGGAAATAATGACGGGAGCGCACCTCACGTTCAACGGCGCGGCGTTGAGCGGTAAAAACAACGCCGTCTACAACTACGTCAGCGACGTCACGTTCGAATACGGTTCTTATCCCCCCGCGGATATGAAGCTCGACCGCGACTTCTATATCCCGTACGAATACGGGCAGTATGAATTCACCGGCAATCTGTATATTCCGCTCCTTAACGCCAACTACGACGCTCTTATCCGTACCGATATGCAACAGTACGATAACTCCACCAACAACGTGTTCATGGAGTACAGGGATATAGCGAACGGAGAACTCATGATAGGCGCGTACTACCGTTACGAAAAGAGTTTTATCGATATTTCGGGAATGGAATATCTTTACGGGTGGATTGACCTTAACCAACTCGGTTTTCCGAAAGTTTACGACAAAAGTCTCAACCTTGCCGAACTTTTAGGAAAGTTCTTCACCATGGTCAATAACGGTATAGTAAGCATTGTGGACGGAATACTGAGTCCCGACAAGAACGATAAAGAAAACCACCTTCTCGAAGAGATTATGAAAAAGACGTCTATGACGGAGAAGGACCCGAACGATATTTTCAGTAAAAATACCGAAACGCTTACGGTCGATATAGACCTTATCAAGGCGTTTTTGTACGAAACGGGCAAAGGCTCGTACACCACGAGGGATATTATTAACATTCTCGACTCCATGTTGCCGTATACGATGGATCAGATAGCCATCATGCTCGGCGTCGCGAATGCGGAAATAATGCTCGAAAACACGTATTTTGAGCTTACGCTCAACGTTGACACCAACGAAATCACGATTAAGATGCTGACGAACGTCGGCAGAAAAATCGAGGAAGGTTCGTTGATGATATTCCAATTAGATATAGTTCCCGTAGTCGTCGGTCAGAAAGTCAATATAGCCGACGTGGATTTTTCGGGGTTCAAACCGCTCGAACAGATCTATACCTATTCCGCCACCATGAACGGCAACTTCATTTTCAGCACCGCCGAAACGGTGGATATGTCGAAGCTGTTAAGCGCGACCATAGGCGAAAATTCCGGCTTGAACACGCCGTACAAACTGCCCACCAACGCGGGGGTTACGTTCCGACTTATCTACGACCAATTCGTCACCGACCACGTCGAGACCGACTCGCAGGGAAGGGTGATTTACGACGAGAACGGAGACCCTGTCGTCCATAAAGCGGGCAGAAGCGCGTTCCAGTTACAGATGTATCTTACGGGCGGCAGCGAGGAGACCGACGTAATTATCCGCCTTGCTTCCGACGACGTGGCGTTTAACAGCGACGTGTACAATCAACAGCCCAAGCGGGCGGGAGAACTCGGTTACGTCTGGGTAAGCATAGAGTGCGTCAAGGACAACAACACGCAGCGAATACCGAAAGTGAAGATAAGAGAAGACGTGTTCATGAACTCAATGAAGGCGTACCTTGACGGCACGAGCATATCCGACGACGCGGCGGAACTCGGCAAGAGCGAAGTCAACTTAAGCATAACGAGCATACTTTTCGCCCTTATAGAAGACAGCTACGTCGTTATGGAGCCGGACCAGTTGGAAATCACTTCCAGTAACGAAACCTTGCAGAACATTTTCCGCGTGAAAGGTCTTATCGGCAATATCAGAGTGAACGCCGGTTTCAGAAAGAGAGTCACCGGATTGCAGAGTATCAAAAAAGATTACGGAACGTATCAGGTAGGACAGTTCGAGAATATCAAGGGAAGAAGTCCGTACGATACGAAACTTCACGATACCGTTCCCGTATACTTCTACGAAGATTATCTCACCAAGTACCCCGAATTTATCGAGAGGTATATAAGAACTTCGGACGCCACCGCAAGCGAACTCGAAAGTTACGGCACGAATATCTATTATAAGAAAAAAGCCGACGGAAAATACGTTCTTAAATCGGAAGCGGGCGAAGACCTCACCGTTTACGAAAATTATAGGAATACGGCTACCGGCGAATATATTCCGTACGAATATATCAATACGGGGTGGGTTTCTCCGTACGATTTGAGGATAGATAAGAAGAGAGGCTTCATACAAGTCTATACACACGGCGGAAAAGTCAAAGCGATAAGGGAAGAAATAGAGGTTCCGTCAGGCTCTTTCTTTGCCGCCGAGGACGCGAATAATCAGGATATATCGAAAGTAAGGTTCCGTTTGGAGAGCCTTAAATTCGTGTTCAAGAACGAACGCGACGGCAAGTACCATTACGTCAACTATTACGGAGAAGACGTCACGATAGCCGACGAATACGTCAAGATAGAGAGCGGACAGGCGTATATTTACTACCTCGGAGTAATCGAGATGATGTACCATGCCGGCGGCGTAGAATATTACTATTTCGACGGCGATTACGCTCTTACCGACGGCGGCGAAAACGTTTATATCTACGGAAAGGAGACCAAGGACTTCCTTTTCGAATACGACGCGGGAAGCATAGAGATTACCGAAGCGGCGAAGAGTCAGTACGCGCCGAGAATAAACGGCAGCTTTATGGGTACGATAAGAAGATACACCGTAGTCTTTACCGCGGGGATAAGAACAGAACTCGGTAAGCTCGTAGAGCTTAACTCGAAAGAATTTTACTCCAAAGAGGACGCCGAAAATACTATTCCCGTCTACGACGACAAGGGCGTTCTCGTAAAAGAAGAGGCGGCGCCGATAGTGCTTTTTGTCATGGAACCGTGCGAACCGCTCGCGGAAGAAGTCGTGGTAAACATACAGGTCAACGCCCTTATGGAAATTTTCACGTTGCCCGCGACGTTTGCGATAGACTGGAATAACGTCACCCTTAAAGGCGAGATGATAGTAACGGAAGTCGTCATTGCCAAAGGAATGATGGGAGAAAAGACCTTCCCCGTAAGAATAATCGTCAAGAACAGAGAAATTACTCCCGCCGTACCCGGCGGCGGAGTGACCGTCTACACAAAAGAAACCGACGCCGCTACGAGCAACGTGCCCGTCGTGGACGTAGTTGAAATAGACCCGTACGATTATATAATCGCGAAAAACAAGTTCTTTATGGACATCAGCAACTATAATCCCGACCAATACGGAGCGGACGGCGACGATCCCGAATATATGCAGATGTACAGAGAGAAAGAAAAGGAATTCGTCAACAAATACTTTGAAAATTACGAATTCACTATCCGTTTCAACGCAACTGCGAGTAACCTTTACCGCGACGGCGTTAAGGAAGAATACATAGCGACGGAGTACAGTAATTCCAACGGCGATAAGTTCGCATGGAATTTCGACTTGTATAAAAACGGCGCTTACACCGAAGATAAAATAGCGGTCACCGCGACGGAAGGCAACACTTATACCGCACTGTATCTCCACACTTACTTTAAGGGTCAGCTCGTCGCTTTGCAGGTCAACGTAGGACAAAGAATATTGTCGCATATCAAGTTCGGAGAGGACGACGCGTTCGACCCCGTCAAGGTAAACGGCGACAAAAAACCCGGCGACACGGGATATATCTACGGTCACTACGTAGCGAACTATTTCGACGAGTCGAGTTACGTCCTGCCCGTCAATCCCGTTTTCGTATTCACCGACGGAGCCAACCGCTATTACGAAAAAGTATTCGATATGCCCTATATATCCGGACTCACCGGAAACGGCAGCTATATTATTAACGAGTCCTACGGACTTACCTGGGGCAATAAAGAAATCACGAACATAGGAACGATGGGTTCTTATTACAAAGAAGGTGAGGGTGAAGACGGCGTCATCGTCAACCGTCCTTTCTATATAAGCAACATCGTTCGCGATGAAAACGGAACGATAATAAAAGAAGATCCCCCCACGCCTACTTCGAACGATAGCGATATTACGAGTACGAGTATAAACTGGGACAGCATTTTCGGCGTGTACAAGCCGCACAGAAATCTCGGCACTTACACGAACGAATACACGAAGATTAACATTCTGTCGAACGTAGCGTTCCCGACGACGGTAATAAGTATCACGGTAGAGTGTCCGAAGCTCGACATAGCTAACGCCACTACCGCTACGGGTACGGTGATATCGGAAGCGGACGATTACGACCTGGACGAACACGGCAACAGAAAAGTATTTACGCCGAGCGCGGTGGAAATGGGTTCTACCGCAGGCTATTACCTTATAGACCCGCTCGACAAAAACACTTTGGAGATACCCACTACCGCGGTAATAGGATTTACCAACGCCGACGGAACGAAAGTGGCAAAACATCGTTTCGCAAACATAGAGTGGTGCGCGTCTTTCGACGCCGACGGCAACCCGAAACTAACCAACGAATCGGGGCACGAAGTGTTAAGGAAAGAGGGGAACAAGTATATTTTCAATCTCCCCACCGACGAAGCCGCGACGACGAAGATTATGGCAAAGATAGGCAGCCGCGTATCGGGATATCAATACGTCACCGTATGCGTGCGCGTGTTAAGCAAAGACCCGCAGGACGTAGACTTCTTTACCGGTTCGTTCATGAGCGGCACGAGAATTACGGGAATAGAGCGGACGGACATAAATTATTCGCTCACTTCCGTAGGCAGTAAGGATATCATAGTCTACAACTATTACGTCAATACTTTCGCCGACTTCGAAATGCCCTCTTACATAAGAGCTTACTTCGGCGTCAACAACGAAAGAAGCGAGTACTATAAAGTAACGTGGACCCTTATGGACGGCAAAACCAACGCCGCCTTTAACCCGAACTCCGTCTGCAACATGATGGCAAAGATAGGCACGGGAGACGTCACGATAGAAATTTATTTATCGGTGGTAGTCGCCAATCACAGTATCGACAGAATAGAGCTTGCGGGAAGTATAGGCGGATATTACGTCAAAGCGGGAGCCGTAGACAGATACGTCCTCATCGGAGATATGTTAAAGACCGACTTTAACAACAAAACGATAGGACTTTCTTACTCCGTGGACGGAGCGGAACAATACGTTCTCGTCAGCATGGGACAGGAAGGATACGAAGACGTACCCGCCGGCAAAATAGGCTTGTACGGAAGGCTCGGAGACGCATACGTTCTACGTGAAACAATTTATCCGTACGAGTTTACCGAGAGAGTATATTCCGCTTTCAATATTTATTTCAAAAAGGGCGACGTAGTCACCGTGGCGGACATGACTAAACTGTCTTTCGGCGTCGTAGTCGACGTCCTCGGCAACACGGAGAGAGTGAAAATATCCGACGCCGCGGAGATTTCGTACAGATACGATTCCGCGTCGAGCAATCACGATAAGACGCAAATCGCGTTCAGAGATTACAAAAACGGAGAATACCGTTATCCCGCCATGACCGCAGACGGCAAGATTACCGTTTACGACGACGAACACGGCGTGGTGTACGGAACGTTCACTCCGCAAGAGCTTTCCATGCTCGTGACGACGTGGGACGCTTCTAAGGATATTAAAGATTACGAGCTTACCGAAATAATAACGGGCAGCTCTTCCGAAGACTTCTCCGGGGTTCGCCTTAACGATATTTACGTTTACAGCGGCGGCAAAGTCACCTTCAGAAGACCGTCCGACGGCACAGCCTTTACTTTCAGTAAAGCGGTCTTTGCCGACGGCTCCACGATGACGTATGAAGAGTTGGTTTATCGCCTATCGTACCTTAACGCGCACAGGACGAGCGGATATCAGGTCGCGTCGGTGTTCGACAAGGGCGTGTCCATCAGAAATCTCGAAGGACTTTTCTCGGTCAACGACGTAATAAGACCCGGCAACGGCAACGAGTTTGTCGAAAGCAAAGATTATTACATCGGATTAGGGTCGGGCGTAGGCGCGTACGATATGCGAGTCCGTCTCATATTCGACGGAGGATATCGTCTTACCGTGGACAGCGAAGCGGCGAGCGAAATACAAATTCAACCGTATTCCGAAAACGGATACGCGCAATACGGCGAAAGGGGCTTCGTGCTTGCCGACGAAACGGTAATAAGCGTCAACGCCGTCAAGAGCAACGGTTCCGGCGTGGAAGAGACGTTCGTCTACGGCGGCAACAGCGGAAAAGTTCTTACCGACTGGTACGTGGAAGAAAGTTCTTTCCGTTCGATAAGAAAAGGCACGTTCATTAAGTCGATAGAGCAATCCATAGTTTATTCGCAAAGCGAATACGGTACCGTCGTGGTGAGCGCGTTGACCGAAGAAGGTTTCCGCGTGACGAGAACGCTCGTTTTGCCGGGCGCGCCCGCAAGACTCGATAACTTTAACAGCGTAAACGTACCGGGACTTCTTACCGTAACGGAAGGTTCGATAGTAATCAACGATATTTACGAGTATCTTCCGATGACGGAATATTTCGCAGGCACGGCGTATCTGCCTAAAGCCATCAACGTAGAACTTAACGGCAATATGGTGGGAATAAGCAACGTGAACTGGAAGATAGAACCCGACTGGTACGGAAAGACCGAAAGGGTCAACGGCGAAATAAGGGGCGTGGGAGCTTTGGACGTAATGACTTATCAAGGCACCTATAATCCGAGTACGCAGTCCGACGACAAACGTCTTATGGCGACGGCGGAAATCCTCGGCTGGGAATCGGTCGAAAACGGCGTTTCCGTCAAGCACGACAGCGTTAAGATTCACCTCTATATCTCTATAAGAAGTTCCGAAGTGGTGGAACTCCCCTGGAACGTGGGCAATATGAAGCTCGATACCACCGCCATAGAAAACGAAGACGGCAGGACGTACTATATAGAGGCGGATGCGTATAACGACGCGAACAGCTCCGCTATGGTAGACGGATACTTTATTTTGCCGACCAACCTTGCCACGAAGTACAGAAGCGGTATAAATCATACCTTCCCGGCGGTCTCCTACAAGTACCGCAACTACTCCATCACCCGTATTCCGTACAACAACTACGGCGTGGACGTGGATAAGTTCGTACAAATGTACGAAGAGCAGGGTATTCTTATCGCTCCGTCGAGCGTAAACAGAAGTTACGTCGACCTTACCGTGGACGTAGGACTCAGCCAAACCCTTAAATTGAGAGTGAGGTTCTACGACAAGAGAGCGGCAAGCACAACCGCAATAATCGACACCGACGACGCGGTAATAAGAAGCGCGATACTTTCCTCTTTCTCTTCGGTAAACGACAGAAAGGCGGAAGAAATCTTCAACGTAATCAACCAAACGCGAATAAGAGTAAACATAGAAAATCTGTACGAACAGATAGTCAAGGTGAGAGAACGCGTCGTTCTTCCCTCGGCGGATACGATAAAGAGCGATATGTCGGAAGCCACGATAAGACAACTTCTTCTCGACGGTTGGACGGCGTTAAGCGAAGTTACCGCTCCTTACGACGTGGAAACGACGGCGTTAAAGAATAAGTACGACAACGAAAGTCTGTACAATTACGCCTTAACAAAACTTCGTCAATACGTCGAAAACAACACCGACGCCACCGCCAACGCTATCTACAACGCCGTCCGCGGCAACGCAAGCGCGCAAGCGAAGAAAGATAACGTGACCAGACTTATAAGCAACTATTCCTCTTCCGTCTTCAACGCGGGCTACGACTACGTCCTCGGCGAGTATATGAAACTCGAACTCAAACGAGTGTTCGTCAAAGACGCGGAAAAACTTAACGCGGAAGAATTAGGCTACGCCGTTTACTACAAGAACAAACTCGAAGCAAGTTTCGATTACGATTACGTAATAAGAAAAATTTACCGTATAAGAGAATACGTCGCTGCCGGAATGTACGACGTCGATACGGCGAAGGCAGCCTACCGCACTCTTCTCGTAGGCGCGATAGATACCGCCGTAGCCGCCGTAAACGCCGGTTTCACCGATATAAACAGCGTCGCAAGCGGCAAGAGTATTGCGAGCGAAAGCGTCCGCAACGCAGTAATAAATATCTTCAAGTGCAGGCTGGGAATAGGCGAAGAAATAGAAGGATTTTCGCCGATTACGATGAATATCGACACGTTTATCGACGGTAGCGCGAACGTCGCTCTCGTAGGCAAACGGCAATTGCGGCGAGAACTCCGCTCGATGATAAGCTCGGCTATGGACTTTTCCGCCCGCGGAAACGTCGTTCCCGCCTATCTTAAAGCGATTATTCCCGCTCTTATCGAAGACAACGTGGCTTCGGTGCAGAACTTCGGCATCACCGTCACCGCAATAAGACGTAATCTCGAAGCGGGCGTGGACGTGTCGAGTATGATTAACACCGTCGTGACGAGAGGCGTGAACAATTACGTCAAGGGAATTTATCTCGAAAGTCTCATTACTCGCGAGATTAAGAAAATACAGTCGATAAACGCGGAAGAAGGATACTACTACGTAGATCCTTACTACGGATACGTAGCCGTTCCCACCAAGGTGATTATTGACTTCGACGAAGGGAAAGGCGGTTTCTCGTATACCACTACCGTAAGCTGGACCAACGATACCGTCACCGGCAACGTGACCTACGAAGGCAACGCTCGTAACGACGTCTACGGTTACGTCTATATGTGGACGGAAGTCATGAACGCAAAAGACTCCGACGGGAACTACCTTTACAGGAACAACGATATAATAACCGACGTCGCGAATACCGTCGACGCCGAACTCGCCGGCAAGACCTGGAACCAAATAAAAGCGGAAAACGCTTCGATAAGCAATATCCTTTTGATACTCGAAAGCGACGCTATGATAAACACTTACTTCACGAATACGGAAATAGCGGAACTCGGCAAAGAGAACTGCATTATAGACCTTTTCGGCCGCTATGCGAAAGGCAAAGCGCTTCTTGCGAAAGACCCGTCCACGGTTACGGCGTCGGGACTTAACTACGACGAAGCGAAAGGATTGTTTAACAGAGCCAAGTACACGGTGCTTAACGCCGTGGTAAACAACGCGGATACGAAACAGACGCAGGAAATAAGCCTCGTCACCGTGGTTAAGAACAGAACCCTCCCCGCAAACGTGCTCCGCGTACTGGACGAAAACGACGTTCAGCAGACGAGAGTAGAGGTGGAAAATCCCTTCGAGTATTCCGCAAAGGATTTACCGAACAGAATTAAAGTAGGCGACGAATATTTCGAGATAGTCTGGTCTGACGTCAGCATCAACCCGCTCGGCAACCTTTCCGCCTCCACACACACCGTCTACGGCAACATAAAGAATGCGTCGGGGCAGAGAGTTTCGCTCGAACTGTACGTTTGCCGTTGGGAATACGCAGGCATCGTCAAGACGAGCGGCGGCGAAAGCGGTATGATGAACCCGCTCAACTTCTATTTCAGCGAAAGCCTTAAATATTCCGCGGAAGACAGCTACGACGTGAGATTCAACGTTTATACCTTAGTCAACGGAGTAGAAACGTTAAAGGAATACAAGACGGTCACGTTCTATCCCCAAGACAGCGCGCTCTTAGTCAACACCACCGACGACGACGGCATACTCGCGGTGTTTGAAAGAAAGAATTACGTTATGTACTGGGACGAAATGGCGGTAAATAGCGTAATGAACAACCACGCCGTGGACGTTGAAGGCGATTTGGCGTTGGGTAACGAACGCGTCGGCTCGCACAACCTCACTTCGCTTGCTCTCAATTCGACCAATCCGAAATTGCCGAAGAAAGCGAAGTATTCCTACGAAGACCTTACGATAAACAAACTTGCTTTAATAGGCGACAATTACGGACTCAGCGGTAGCGTCACCGGAATAATCGCCGCCGATACGTATCTCCCGATGACGGGTAAAGTCACCGTAAACACGAACAACATAGTCTACGACGACGATTTGCAGGTGAGATTATTGTGGAATTATTCCTATACCGCGGCGATACAGAGACTTATAAGTTTTGTCGAATTCGCTTATCCCGAAGTGGAAGAAGGCATGCGCCGTCAGTACGCTGTCAATATAATAATGAACTACGCTACGAGAAGCGAAGAAGCGCAGGAAGAACTCGTAAACGACGCAATAAGGTACTACAAAGAACGTTTACAGTCGGACGAAAACATGACCGAAAAGGAAATTTACGACGCCGCTTGTCAGCTTCTTATGTATAACGAAAAGTACGACTTCACGAAGAACCCCGTCGAACTTACCGGCGGAGCGATAATGAAGACGGCTACCGTGCTGTTAAGATACGGCGAAAGCAGTTACGTCAGAGCGGTAGAGATGAAAGTAAGACTTCTTTTCGGCGACTATACACCCGTCAAGTATTACGTGGCGACGGGCGAAGGCGAAAGTTTTGCTTACAATGAAATAACGGCGGTCGGTTCGGTAAATGATCTCCCGAAAGAACTGTATATCGGGGTGAGGACGAAGTACTGGAACGAAACCGAAAACAAGTCGCAATATCTTACGGACGGCGTGCGCGCTCCTTACGACGATATAAGCGACGACGCATACAAACTTCTCCACGACGCTTTCTTCGTCGGCAACGAAAATCCGTCGGTGGACCACATAAACGCTTTACGCAGAATCAAGGTAAGCGACATAGTCTACGGCGACGTAGTCGATGGTTACGTCACGTCGAAATCGTTTATTCTCGACGGCGTAAGGTACGAGAGCAACCTTATTAAAATAAGAGTGGCTTAACGGAGGAAAAGATGAACAAGAAAAAGAGACTGTTTCTTATCATATTGACGCTATTAGTAGCGGTCTTAGTGGCTTTTTCGGCGGTCGCCTGTAAAGGCAAGAACACGCCGGAAGAACCCGACGAGCCGGTCAATCCTACCGTAAAGAAACTCACGCAAAACGAAGCTCTCGATAAGATTTTTAACGGTCTTACCAAAGGTAAGAAAGAGATGTCGCAAGCCACCGCTTACGGCGTCGTCAACGTGTTCGATTTGTATTTGGAAACCGTCGTCAATTACAGAATAACTTATAAAGCGAACTATAAAGAAAACGCCGCCGACAGCGAAATTTACCTTAGCGTATTCGACTACGACAACAACATGGAGAGAGTCTCTTTCCTGTATGACGGAGGGGATTTGTACATAAGTTCGGGCGAAGACAAGAGCGTCGTTAAAGCGTTCGGTTCTTCCATGCTCTTCGGTTCTTGCTACGAAGGTTGTAAGAGAATGGACATGACGGGCAGGTTCTACGACGAAAAGCAGATAGCCGCTATCTTTAACAGAAGCGAAAGCGTAAACTTAGGTATGATTCTCAGTCAGAACAATATTACCTACAACAAGGTCGGAGAAAGCGGCGAAGCGGTAGAACTTGCCGACCTCGACCTCACGATAGTAAACGATAACTTATCGTTCTTTTTCGAAAACACGTTCAGAGGTATAGACGATAAGTTCGACCTCGTCAGCAAAAAGTTCCTCGGGTTCAGATTAAGTAGACTTATAGAGACCCGTTTCAGCCACATTTACGCAAAGTCCATTACGATGACGTTCGAAGACTCCGCCGTTAAGGGTTCGGAATGGGTGTCGGACGGCACGCTGCAAGGCAACGTGCATAAGTTTAAGATAGGAGCTGCCGTTTCGTATAACGACGGCGCGACCGTTTTGCCGGAAAAAACCGCTCTCGTCAAGAGCAAGTACCCCGAGACCAACGTCGGACGTAACGACTTCGAAGGTAAAATCAACATTCCCGACGTCAGCGATCAGGATTTCGACCTCAATATAGAGACCGACATTAACGTCAACGACAACAGCCTCAACAGATTGAACGTGCGCGTTACCGACGCGACGAAAGAAGAATTCGCTTCGCTCTACTACGTCGGCGGCACGGCGTATTTCGACGCGAGCGGATTTTACCGTTGGCTCGACGGAGCGGTGGACTTAAACGCGTTCAATTTGCCCAAAGTTTATCTGGAAAACCTCGATTTAAGCAAACTTCTCGCCGCCGGGTACAACAACCTTGCCAAAGTTTTGCTGGTTCTCGTCCGCAACGGGTTCAGTTACGGCGGGGACGACGAGACGAAAGCTCTGTACGAAACCATTATGGAAAACTTCTCCGACAACGGAGTGGACACCATATACTATACTATTACGGAAGAACTTATCAAGAAGATAAGAAACAACGACGAGTCTATGATGAGTATCGTCGCAAAAGCCCTCGGAATAGAAGAAAAACAGCTCGCTTCCTACATAGGAGAGGACTTCTTCACGTCGGCTAAACTCGTAATAGGGTACAATTTGGAGACGGAAGTAATCACTCTTACGTTCTATCAGAAAGAAAAAGTCGTGTTTATAGCTACGCTGTTCGCTAACGACTATAACGGCGTGTTTATTCCCGGCGACTGTAATAAAGAAAGCGCGGCTTATTCTCTCATAAAGTATCCCGAAACAGCCACCGTCGAAATTAACGCCAACGTAAGCCTTACGAGCGGACGTCAAGTCACCGACGCAAGCAGAGTTTTCGGCGCGTTTATCGGAGACGAAAGCGGAGTCAATACGCCGTACTCACTGCATAACGGAGAAACTCTCGTCATAAAAGGCACGGTAACGCAGAGTATCGTGGACGAGAACGCCCCCAACTTCGTAAGTTTCGACGTGTATTCGAGAATTAAGAGCAATTCTTCCGAAAAGCTCGTATTGAGCGTCCGCAGTAATCCTCGTCTTATGAGCGAACTGCTCGTGTCTTACTACGCGAAAACGGGCGATTACGACAATCCCGACGGAATTTTCTACCGTATCGACAGGAAGGTCGTTATCGAGAGTTTCGACGCGATTTTGGGGAAAGAAAATATCTTTAACGAAAGCAACGTGTTATCGATTCTCACCAAGATTCTCGGCTTTCAGGGCAGTGCGAAAATAACGAAAGCCAACGGTTGGTTCGAAATGAGCCTTTTGTCGGAGGGCGAGAACGACCCCGTGAACGCGCTTATCGGAATAAAGGACTGCACCGCGCAGGTAAGAATGAGAGCCGTTTTCGACGGCGTGGACGACGACGTGGACGCGTCCGCGTTCGTTACTCCCTCCGTTACTCCGCTCGATTCGGTTACCGTAGAAAGCATTTACAGTAAGGGCAGCGCGTGGAAGACTGCGGTTGAAGTGACCGTCAAAACAGCGAAAGGAAGCAAGACCGTTACCTTTACGCCGACTTACGCCGAAGATACCGTCAAGATAGAGACGGGCAAGAGCGTTTATCACCCCGTCGCTAAACTTTTCGGCGAGGAAATAAGCTACGAATTGAGAATTACCGGTTCGGAAGGAACTTACAAAATAGCGGATATTTACGACAGGACTCTCGTAATAGACCCCACGCGCACTAAAAAACTTCCGACCGAAATTAAAGTAAGGTACGATAACAACGTATTAGGCTACCTGCCGTGCGAGTTTACGGGATTTGAAGAAAGCAACATTACCTTGGCAGGTTACAATTTAGCGGGATTTGCGGAAGATTACGGGAAGTGCGTCAAGTCGAAAGTAACGATAGGCGTAGATTCCATTATGAATAAGGAATACGATATATATATCCTCGTCAACAACCGTAAAGTCCTTCCCGCAAAGGACGCTTCGGGGGGAGAAATGTTCGACAATACCGGCGTACCCGTCGTGGGAACCATCGAAATAGACCCCTACACCTACGCTATGACGAAGTCGGAAAATCCGTCGTATAATCCCGTTACCGCGTTAATCGAAAGCAAAGGTCTTACCCTTCATTACGACAACGTATACGGGGAAGAAACCGTGTTGGAGGGAGATACCGAAGTCACGAAAAAACTCACTTACGATATTTTCGGCGTAAATAAATTCGTTTTGTCGGAACTTGACCTTAACTGGGATTACGATTTGTCGAAAATAACCTGGCAGGGAAGTTTGGGTTACGCCTACGCTACTATAGGCGACGAAGCGGGGTATCCTATAAAAATTGCCGTCAAGGTAATAGTATCGGCGCGGACTTTCGACTATATCAAGATAGACGACGAAGAGAACGGCAGATACACGATAGACTTTTTACAGAAAGAGACGTATTCCATACCGTCGCAGAGCGGCGTTCGTCACGACGTATATATCTACTTCTACTCCGACGACGCGTCTACGCAGAAGAGAAGAAAGTTGGTGGCGGCTCGTCCCGACGGAATTTCGGATGTCGATTACTACGAAAACTACGCGCTCGGCAGTCTCGACTGGGAAGGAGCGGAATATATTACGAAAAATCCCACCGTCATTACGGTGAACGGAACGAATAACCTGTTCGGATTTTTGGGTTCGGGCAGAAGCGGCAACGCCACCAAGGCGACGTTCGGCGACGCCATGATAGTGGGAGAACAGGAAGTAAGGCTGGAAATCAACGTTCCCACGAGATATCAGAGCAGTCAGAACATGCGTGAAGAGAGCGTGGCTACGGGTTGCGTCGTGGACGAAAGCGGCATACCGCAGTTTATCGATATTACTCCCGTCCGCATAAGCCCGGCTAAATTTACCGACAATTCGGACTTCTACGCTCCGTACGAAATAAACCCGTACGACGCGGCGGCGAGACTTCCGTCCACCGTTTTCCTCAAAGTGGCTAATTCTTCCGCCGCAGGCGACGGCAAGTTCAGCGACGATTTAGGAAACTACGAAGTAAAAGAATACGCGGTAGAATGGGTGACCACCGACGACAACGGAAAAGAACTTAACCTTATAGAGCGTAAAGACGACGGACTTTTCGGATTGAAGAATCCCGTCGTGTACCGTCAGGACTTCGTCGTCTACGGAAAGATAGGCGACAGAGGCGGCGACGACCTTTCCAACATAGGCTACGTCTGGGTAAGAATGGCGGTAAGGAATTTAGCGTCGAAACTTGCCTATATACGTTTCGACGGACTCGAAGAGGGCGAGACCGAAATTACGATAGACCCGTACGCGTCTTACTCCTTGCCGAATTCCTTTACCGCACGTCTCGAAAGCGGAAAGGTAATATCGCAGGATAATATGGAATGGTACGTTTCCGTCCGCAATGCGAACGAATGGTTCCCGATTAACTATAAGCAAGGGTACGACAGCAGATACTACGACGAAGCGGGCAAATATATCTTCTCTTACGAGGGCGGAAGGTACGAATTAAGATACATTCTCGACGGCGGAGCGGAGGTTATTAAGCAGGAAATTATTCTTCTCGTCACCGTTCCCGAAAGGAAACTCGTCGTAAACTCCGACGGGAGAAATCTCGTCGACATATTCGACGGAAGCGACTTCGCATACGGATATAACAGACTTAATACCTACGAAGAGTATTCGAGCGTACTTATCGAAAGGCTCGAAAAGATTAAGACCGACGGATACGTAAGCGTAGCGTTTTCGAGCGCGAGGAACGCCGACGGAAGTTACGTCCCGTACAGACTTGCGGTACGGTGGACCGCCGCGGAAGAAGGACACGCGGGGTATGAAAACAGTATCGACAGACTGATTGCCGCATTGAAGACTTCTCCCGACGGCAAAACGATAGAACTTAAAGGTTCTGTCTACGCCGGCACGATAAACGAACAGGTCGTCACCTTAGGTTTCTCTTTCGTCAGACTTAAACTTAAAGAAATTTCTCTCGACAGGTTTTACGTCGCGTTGGAAAACGAAGCCGCAAACGTGGAAGAAATGGACGGTTCGATAGCGTTATCCGACATAGCTTCGTCCGGTAAAATTCACCTTAACATAACCAAGGCTTTCGGGTTGAAGAACGAAGAAGGAAAGTTCGCTTCCCCGTACGACTATATAAACTACCTTTTCGGCGAAATACAGCTCGGTTTCGAAAACGGTTCGGTTCTTAACGCCGTACCCGCGCTCGACTTCTGCGGCTACGACAAGGATACGTTTAACAATAAGGTTCTTAACGGCGATAATACCGAAACTTCTTCGGAATATACCGACGTAGAAATCAAGTTGACTAAATTAAGTCGGGGTTCCGCTTTGCAGGAAATAAAAATAGCCGTCCGGACCCTTAAAGACGAAAGGCTCGAATCGGGCGAAGAAATAGTAGCCGAACTTTTCGACGAGCAGTCGGAAGAACTTTTCGGCGAGAATAAAGATTACGCTTTGCCGACGAGCATCAAAGTAAGGTATAAATTGAGCGGCGACGTAATTTACGACACGCCGATTTGGACGGTGGGAGCTACCACGAGACCGTATCTTAACGCGGATACCGCCACGGGAATACCCGTAAGGTTTATAAACACTTTACGCCGCGACGGCAACGCGGGAAAACAACCGTCTTCTTACGACTTCGGATTCAGACTTCCCTGCGAAGACGCAAGCTACAATATCACCGTCCGTATTCCGAGAAAGGATATCGGCGGCACTAAATACTCCGCTACCGACGAAACCGGCTTGTACAGAATAACCGAAGGCGTGCTTAATATCGACAATCCGTATCTTTACTATTCCGCCGACAGCGAATACGGTATGGACGTGACAAAAATCCCGTCCGTCATTACCGCCGAGATTACGAGCGAATACGAAAGCACGAACCTTAACGCGCACTACGTCGAGTGGAACTTTATTAAGGGCGTGTTCGATTCCTCCAAGTTCGTCGACGGATTAGACAGGGTTAAGTTCGCCACGGCTACGCTCAAAGCGTACTACGACGCCGACGGAAACAGACAGACGCAGACCGTCGACCTGTATATTACCGTAAAGAGCCTCGTCTATTACGGAATAAGCTACGGACAACTGCCCGTCAAGGAAGGTGCGGACGGCAACAAGAACGTTATTACCATAGACCCGTACGACGACGTAATGGGGTATAAGGGCGATTTCCGTCTGCCGACTATCGGACTTACCGTTTTGTTCAACGCAGGTCTCGACAATTTCGTGTTCGGCGATAAGAATAATCCCGTGACCTTCAAACTGTTCGATAACGATGGCAACGTGCTTAACGAAAATTTAGTCAACGTGCCTTACACCGAAAAAGGTCACGCGCTTAATTACGAAGCGTTGAAAGGAGTGACCGTCCTTACAATAAAGGCGTATATACCGGGCTATGAGAACGGTTTGCCGCTGTATCTCGATATTCAGTCGAGAAATATAGAAAAAGTGTCGGTCGGCAATTATAAGTTCGACAAAAACGGAACGCTTATCGGTACGGAATACCTTGACGGAGTTTACTTTGTAGACCCGTACAATTCCGCTACGTTTATGCTCCCGTCGGAAGTTTCCGTCAAGTTCCGCGAGAACACCGATTACACTACGCAGAAAGTAGCCGGTTGGGAAATAATAGGCGACGACGGCAACCCCGTTTCGTTGGAATCCGATAAGAACTTCTACGTCCGCAACGATTATTCCGACGCGGTAAGCTACGGTTTTTACAGAGCGGACGGCGAAAGCTATAAAGGAAAGAATTATAAATTAAGGGGATACATATCTCTGGGCAGAACGTCTACGGGGACGGCGGGCAGACAGTACTTTACTATCGACGCTATTGTCCTGAACCGCTCTCTTAAAGAGGAATTCTCCACGCATTACCGTTACGACGATCCTCTCGGCGGACTTCTTTCCGACATCCCGGGCAGCCTCACCGAAGAAATGTTCGTCGATTACGACAGATATTATGCAAAACTCGATTTGCCCGACGGATACGAATACTCCGCGTGGAATTACCCCGTCGTTCCGAAAGTGAACTGGGGCATAGAAAACGACGATTCGATTATCGATTACAAGGGCGGTTTCGACAAGGACATTAAAGGCAACGTGTATTACGCCGACGTCAACGCAAGCGTGCTTCTCGGTATACTTTCCGCAAAGATAAACGCCTCTTACGAAAACCTTATCAAGGCGAGAATGTGGGACGGATACTTTACGTCGAGCGGCGCGCCGCAGGCGTATTCTTCCGCTACGTCAAGCAGACTTCGCGCTCTTAAAGCCGAATTCGACAAGGAAGTAATAAAAGCCACCTACGACGTTTTACTCGCGAAATATAACGCCGGAGACGAAAGCGAAAGACAGTTCGCAAACTATTTAGCCAACACTTTAGTCAACGAGATTATCGCCGAATACGGTTACAACAGACTTACCGAATTCAACGAAATAGCCTACAAGATGTTTTACAGAGTAAAGGACTCGTCCGAAACGGGTTCTAACGAAACCGAAAGCGCCATTTATCTCAAATGGAAAGAGGTTTACGACGCGTTCGTCGCCGAAAACGACGAATACAAACCCGATTTGTCGGCGTATCAGTTACTTAAAGTAGCCAAATACGACGTAATCAACGACGAAAGCCGTCCCGTCTTTACCATCGACGAAAGAAACGGTATAAACGCGAGACTCCGCGCGAGAATAGAGGCAAGTTTAAGAATTTACGTTAACGCCGATATATGGGACGCTCTTTACGACAGGGCTTTGGAACAGGAAAGAAAGATTATGTCGTCGCTCGTAAAGGGCAATTCCGCCGCCGCCAAGTCGTCGGCTCTCGGCGTGTTCAGAGTGTACGAAGCCTTGCCGGGCAGCGTGGGAGAATTCGCTTTTGCGAATATCACCGCGCCCTCTCTCGACGTGGGCAAAATTATAGAAAAATACGACGACAGCGGAAATCCCGTTTATAAGACGGAGTTTATTTTCAACGTGTATTCCTCGCTGTCTTTCGTGGAAGACGCCGACGTGGAAATATCCTTGAATCAATATCCCGTATTGAAAAAATACGTCGAAGAGGGTATACGCCTCGCGATGGAAGATATAAGACAGGCGAAGAAAGGCGAAGCGCTTTCCGCATATATAGCGAGAGTCACCGAAGACTACGTCAACTCCATCGTTCCGACGAGAATTCTTCCCGATCAGGGAGGCGCGGAAGAAAAGGTAATCGACTTTACCTACGTTTACGGCTCGTTTGCCGAAAGTTCCACCGCGTACGCCAAATACTGGGATACCTTATATAAATACGCGCAGGATAGCGCGGTAGCCCATATAGACCTTCTTCCCGGCAACACCACGCAGGAAAAATGGGCGGCGGCGTACAGGACGCACGAGATAAGAAAAGACGGAATGTGCGAAATAATGGAAGAAATTCAGGCGAGAAACGGTGAAAACTTCACTAAAATGTTTGAAGAATACGCCAAGGTATTGCAGAAGAGAGCCACCGCCGAAATGGACGGATACCTTGCCGAAGCCACCTCCGACGCCAACGGAAAGATGGCGGACTATATTATGGAAGGCAACACTAAGGTAAGTTCCGTCACGAATTCCTACGGCGGTTCGCAGGGCGCGTTCGCCATTATGTTCGACGAAATCGGCAACGAAACTTACGACAGACTTAAGAAGAGTTATTCCTCATCGGAAGACCTTACCGTAATAGAAAGAGCCTACAACGCGGCGCAGGGCGGCAACGGCACGAGCAAAGCTATGGCGGCTTATTATCTTATGAAAAATACCAACGTTCCCACCGCGATGAGAGACAGAGCGGAAAATATATTCTACTATCTCTTGGGCGGCGCGGCGGCTTACGAAACCATGGTAAACAACGCGTCGGCAGTCGGCTTGACCGCCACCGATATAGAACTTCTTTATAACGCCGCCGCCACCGACAGCGGTTCGCTATCGATAAGCCGATATAACGGGGCGTTTACGGAAGAAGAGTTCGCGGAATACCGAAAGACGGCTTTCGTAAAGAGTCTTATGACGAGTTACAAGGGGTCGAGCAACGCCGCTGTAGTAGCAGGCTGGATTTCCGCCGCGATAAGGACGGTTTATTCGACGGGCTACGAAAAAATCGCCGCGTTGAAAGACGACTACGTTACGCTGCGGGAGACCGAATGCGGAATTACCCGTAACGCGTTCGTAAAATACGTCAAAGCGTACGAAAGTAAAGGCAATAAGGTAAAGGTTTCGATAAAAGAAAAGACCGAATATTATCAGAACAAGTACGTTTTCGACAATTCCGAAAACATTGTGGAAAAATTACTTAACGGCAATACGTTCTCGTATAAGAACGAACTTCTCGTCACCGATCCGACCGAGATAAGACAATTGAAAGCGAACGCTCTCGATTATTACCTCAACGCGTACGCGGATAGCAAGACGGCTAACGCGATAAACTATTTCGTCTATCTCTACGGCGGCGACGCTTTCGATAAACTGTCGAAAAGAGACGACCTCGGAAGTAAGTTTATAGCCGACTTAAACAACGCGTACTACTACGTTCTGCTCGAAAAGGCGAAGAACAATATCAGGGAAAAACTTGTCGTCACCGACGCGGACAAGCAGACCACGAGATACAAAAATCTTTACGAAGAAGTAAGAAACAGGTTCGATACCGTGGCTGTCGCCCCGGGAAGTCTTGCTAATTCCGTTCAGACGGCTATGCTGGAAGCGGCGGTTAATTCGCAGTACCTTGCGATTAAGTATTCTTCCGTTATTCAGGCGTACACCGAAGAAGTAAGAAGCCTCGTTTCCGCAAGCGAAAAAGCGGTCAACGGTTTCGTCTACGACGATATTTACGGTACCGACGCCGCTTTATTCGATGAAATCAACGCTATTTTCGCCGCAGCAAGCGATTCTCTGTACAGCGAAGCGTATAAGTATTTCAGACAAAAACTCATAGAAAACGAAGCGAGTTTCTATTACGACGCCGCCGACGACGTGAAAGACGCCGAGGCGAAGAATTACGCTTACGGACTTCTCGATTCGTACGCGCTCAAGACCGTCGACGAAGAAGACGTAGCGAGCTCGTTCGTAAATAAAATTTTCGCGGAGTACGAATTACTCACCGACGAAGAAAAGGCGTCGGTTTCCGCAATAGTGGGCGACGCGTTCACCGCGGAAATAACGTATTACGAAAAAGCCGAAAAACTGTTCAATATCTACGTCGTACTCAAAAAGAACGTCGACGGGAGCATATCGTCGGTGGCGGACAGACTTGCTTCCGCAATAGAAAACGCCGCCGTCATCGATTCCGTCAGCGATACGGACAAAGCCGTCACCGAAGGAATACGCACGTCGGTAGGACAAATTCTTTATAAAGATTCGGCGTTTTTAAGAAAGTATAATCTTACCGTATCCGAAAACGTAACCGCGGAAGTCGCGGCAATAACGGGAGTGGAAACCTACGCCGTTTATCTCGAACTCATTAAGACCGTTTGTTCGTTAAGAGGAAATATAAACGGTTCTTACCTGTCCGACGATAACAACGCGGGAGACTTTTCCGTGACGAGCGAAGAGTACAACGCGGCGTATACGGATATACTTGCTTCCGTCCTTAAAAACGGGGTGGGAGGCAAGGTTCTCGGAGTAAGTTACGACGTAATAAAAGCCGCAATAGACGGCAAAGCCGACGAAATAAAGAGCGAATTAAACGCCGGAAATTATTCCCGTTACGGAGAGAAGATAATAGGCAGAATGCTCCTTACTTCGGCTCATTCCGATATTAACGCAGGAGAAAAACCTCTTACCGTAGGCGAATATATCGCAAGCAAGACGAGTTACGTCGACGAAATCATTCTTAAACGGTACGTCGACGGAGCGGTCGGCAGTAACGATAACGAAAGGAAGAAAAACATTTTCGAACTGACGAAACAGGCATACGACGGAAGAGTTAAATTCAAGACAGAAGACCACGCCGTAAGCGAGGACGACAACAGGAAAGTAATAGTTTTCGACAAGTCGGCTCTCGTAGGCGGTTCGGGTTCCTCCGTCAAAGCCCCCGTGTATATCGGAAATAAGTATAAAATAACTTCCGATTACAAGAACGCGTATAAGATAGACTCCATAGATTACAGATACATACAGGTAGTCATAAAATACGTAGACTTTACCGATACCGCGACGGTGGACACCATAGCGACGTTCAAGGACAGAAACTATATCGAAATCGATCCTTTCGCTCCCGAATTCCCCGATACGGTTCACGCCTACGGCGAATATCAGGCTACCGGAAGCAGCGAGACGGTATTGTTCGACGTCGGATACGTCAACGTAAGCTACGGCGACGTCTTTAAGGAAAACATCTACGACGGACAGGACAAAGAAACGGTAAGCTACTTTATCTCGTTGACCGACAAGCAAGGTCAGACCTACTCTCTTTCGGTCGCGACTAAGTATTTCGACCGCACGATTAAGAAAGTTTACGTAGACACCGACGTTTACGGCGGAGAAAAGGTAGCCGACCTTACGAGCGACTTCAACGGTCTTACCGATATGTCGGACGAAACGGGCGTAAATAAATTCATCGTCAACCCGATTAACGAAAGCCTTCTCGACGTAGAAAAGAAGTCTTACGTACTTCCCGAAACCCTGACCGCGGCTTTCGCCGACGGCACTTATCAGAAGTACGACGAAGTGGAATGGGACCTCGCAAGCGTGGAATATTCTCTCGTCGGAAGGAAGGGAATTAAGTTAAGACTGTTAGGTTACGTCGTTAAATTCGACGACGGAACTTCGAGAAAAGTAAGTTTCGATTACGAAAAGAACACCGTCACCGTGGTTTTACGCGACGAAAACGGCAACGCGACCAAGACGAAAACGTACAACAACGTGCCCGACGAAAAGATATGGAACATGACTCTCGACGTGACCGATCAGACGCCGAAAACGATAATCGTGGAAAACGTCGACGGCACGAGAGACGTGATAGGTACTCTCGCGGCAAACGGAGCCTACATAGATATATCGAAAGATAAATATACCCTTAATCCCTTCGACGTAGTGTTCCCGCCGGAATACAAGATAGTATTTAGCGACGGCACGGAAAGCAGCCTTATAGAGGGCGGCGGCTGGAAGCTGGAAGTAGGAGCTAACGGCACCTACAAGATGCAGGATATAATAATGGGCGTAGCCGGCGATCACAACGTTATGACCGAGTTCGGATATCTCGGGTACAGAATAAGAGCGAGAATAGTCGCCGACGATATAGAGCTTGACGGATTAGCCGACGGCGAGTATTACGACGGCGGCACGTTGTATCTCGTCAAGGGCGGCGGAAGCGTGTTCGAACAGTTGGAACGTAACTATTCCTACTTCTATTACAATTTCAGCAACGTTTCCGGAAGACCCGATTACAGAAAGGTTCCTCTCTCCTTCATCGACGCAAACATAAGCTCTATAAGCACGGAAAACGAAACCGTTTACCGCGACGTCAAGGGCGTGCTCGGATGGGATAAGAAAGCGTATCCCGGCGGAATGACGATGAGTCCGAATATTTTGTTTACGATAGCGGTAATAGATCCGCAAATGTACGCAAAATACGACGGCGCAACGAACAGATACGTCGTAGTCGATTATCTCGGTATGCCGTATGACGGCAACTATCAGAAGAAGAACGACGTCAACGAACCGGCTATCGCCGATTATCTTGTCAAGATTGCGACGAACGGCGAAGAAATAAAATTCTATATTGACAGAGAGTCGATAAACTATAACGTGTTGCAAAAGACGGTCACGTTCGAATGCGTATTCCGTATGACGAGCGGCGAAGCCAAACTTTTCGCCGATAAGGACGGCGGCAAGAACGTATCTTTCAGTGTAACAATGCCGTTGTCCGGGTACCTTTACACCGGCGTAAGGAACGCCGAATTCGACAGAACGCCCGTAAAAAACGCAAAGGGCGAAGACATTTGGCAGTGGACTGCGGTAAGCGAAGACTCGTTGGAATACCGCGACGGAATTATATGGGAACTCGGCAAAGAACTCAAAGCGAGCTACTTACCCAAAGCGATTACCGCAAGCGGCGAAAAGATAAGTTTACTTTGGAACCTCGACGGAATTAACGTAAACGCCTCCACCGCGGACTCGGCGAAAGGAAGTTATATCGCGAAAGGATATTACTACAACAGCGACGGCGCGTGGGTTTATAAAGAACTCGCAATCTCCGTTGAAAAGTTCGACGCGGCAGATACGATAATCGATAATCTCGGCGGAAGCACCACGTTAATAAGCGTATACGACGGCAAGTATTACAAATTGCCTCTCGACCTTAATTCCGAAGGAATGTATATGTTAAGAAAAGACGGTTCTTACGGACCGCTGAACGAAACGGCTCTTACCGTGGAGTACAAAGCGGCGACGGACGAGGACAGGAAGTATTCCGCGACGAACTATCCTCTTAACGCGGGAGAATACGACGTCAGAGTAAGAATAGACGACGATAACGTGACCGTGAGCGGAGAACTTGTGTTCCGTCTCATAAGAAGAGCCGTGACCATAAATCAGAATAACGTTACTTTCGTCGGAGAAAGCAGCAATACGGTAATCTATACCTACGACGGCACGAGGAAAGAACTCGTCGTAAAAGACGGTTTGCCGACGGTCGTCGTCGACAACTGGTTCGGTTCGGCGGAAGAAAAACAGGAAATTCTGAACAGGCATCTTGCCGACGGATACGACGAAACGACGGCAAAGAGCAGAGCGTATAACGAATTATACAACAGGGTTACGCCGCAGACGAGAGAATATCTCGACGATAAAAAGGACGCTCTCGGCGAAAGTACCGGATACGAAAACGACGCCCTTAACGCCGCAATGTTCGACCGTCTTACGCCTAATCTCGAAATATGCGAAGTCGTCGCCGACGTAACGTACGTCTCCGGCAACTCCGTTTTGAAAGAAGCCCCGACGGAAGTGGGCGTGTACACCGTAAATTACACCGTAAAGGCGGAACAAAACCGCGGCAACTACGTATTCAATAAAAATACGACCTTGAGCCGCATTATCGAAATCGTTCAGCCGTCGGTAAACTACGGACTCGCGGAAACCGAACTTAAATATAACGGCTTGTATCAAAATCCGAGAATAAGCGGTTTGCACGACGAAAAAGGCAATCTGCCCGCCGGCGTGACCGTCACTTACAAGTACAGTACGGGAGTCGGCAGCAGCACGCAATATTTCACCGACGGAATAAAGAACGCAGGGGTATATAACTGTTCCGTGGAAATCGACGGCGGCAAGAACTATCCGAACGGTTCTATCGCAAATCAGCAAGTGTATATCGTGGCGGGCGACCTCTATATCGATATCGAGAGAGCTTCGGGCGAATACCTCTCGGCAATAAACGACGTCAAGGATAAAGTTGTCTTTAACGGACTTAAAGGCAACGACGATAAGTCGCTCTTCGGCGACGCGGATATCTACACCGAAGCGAAAGAGTACTTCGTCCCGGGTACGTACGGAATTTATCTCAGAGGCTTCGTAATGAGCGGAGCGCAGAGCGTATATACCTCGATTGACCTTACGGAAACCTTCGTCGTCAACGGTAAGAATTATTACAGAATGTATCTGAAACCGGCAAGCGAAGAAGGAAGCCTATACAGACAGCTCGATTCCGCAGGCAATTACGTTTACGCCGAAATCATAGCGATGATAGGCACGAAAGACGCCCCCGGCAACTATAAGGTTTACGTTGCGGAAAAAGGCGAATACAATATTTACGTCAATACTACGGGCGATGAAAAAATCTACGTAGTAGACGACGACGCAGGCCTCAACGCCGCATTGAACGGTATTAAGGACGGCGACAAAGCGAGAATATACCTTAACGCGAAAGACGGCGTGAAGACGGTTTATTCGGGAATAGAAATCAACGTCAACGCAGTCGTTTACTTAATAGGTTGCTACGACGCGGATAAGAATATCCTTACCTATCTCGACTCGCTCAAAGTGGTAAAAGGCGCCGCCAACGTGAGAATAATTGGTTTCGAAGCCGACGCGGAAGGCGAAGTCACGGTAGAAATCGGCAGAAGAGCGGGCGCCGTCACCATAGAAGACTGCGTATTCAACGGTAACGGTCAGCCGTATTCGGTGGGAATAAGGACGGAAGACGGATACGAGGAAAAACTCCTTTGCACCTCCTCGGTATTCAACGGTTTCCAGATAGGTCTTATCGCATACGGCGGCAATATGGAAATAATAGCCTGCGAATTCGGCAACAACGTCCGCTACGGCGTAAGGATAGACAGCGACGGCAAGGATATCCAGATAGGGAATTGCACCTTCGTCGGCAACAACGTGGGCTTGTACTTCGAAAACAAGTTAGTCAACGTCCGCGACAACACCTTCTCCGCTAACAGAACGGCAATCGAAGCCCCCGGCGGCGACGAAATCGACCTCTCGTCGAGAAACGAAATCGACGATAAAAACGGCGTTAAAGTCAAAGTGTAAGTCCTCAAAAACTTACCGAATCCAAACCAAAACGACTCTCGGAAGGGGGTCGTTTTCTTGTGTCCCGATAGTCGCGTCGAGCGTAGCCGAAACGTCGAGACGTAAGAGGCAACTATTTTTCGTCACGGCGAGAGCAAACGCATAATTATCTGCTTTTTTTCGTTGCGTAAAAAAATCATACCTGTACAATTACACGCACAACCATATTCTTTTTTATGAGCTATACTCTAATCAACAACTTAAAAAAGGAGATAAAAAATGAAAATTTACAATAGTTTTGAAGACCGAAAAGCTCATCTTACCGACGAATGTATCGAAAAGTGCTGCAAGATAGCCACGCAAGGCACGAACGCCGAATTTCGTATTTTTCAGTCAGCAAAATCGGACAGCCGCTACGTTTATTTTTCTATGGATTCCGCAATGTACGTCGTAAGAATAAGCGACCATTCGCCCAAGGTATTTTATTTCGATAAGCAGGTGACGATTACGCCGTCCACGAGGAATAGAAAAATAGTCGCCGCTTTAAGAAACGCCGTCGCGGTCTTGCGTTCAAAAAGAATGAAATACCTGTTGTCGGTCGTTGCCGTCGCATAAAAAGGAGAGAAGATATGGATTTGTTCAAAATAAGGAAAGCAATAATATTAGCAAAAAAGACCTGCGGCACGGAAGAGGAGTTAGAAAACTATCTCGAAACGAAATACGAAAAGATAAGCAACGTAAAGGGTAAAGGCTACGAAGACAAATACAACCTTATTACCATTTTGTCGACTAAGCTGTTGTATACCAAAAGATTTACGATGACGAACGCTTTCGGCGGACGGGAAAGGATAGAACTTTCTATACTGAAACCGAAAGAGTACGGCGAATATATGATTATACTTTTCGGCACTCAGGGAGAAAGAATTACGAGAATAGAAATTTACAGCTGCGGAAAAGTTTCGCAAAATAATTAACCGCGAAAGGAGAAAAGATATGAAAAAACTCAAATCGCTCGCCTTATACGGCGTCTACAACCTGTTTAACACGAAAAACACCGCAAAAAGACTCGCCCTTAAATCCCGCATAGTCTACGAGATGACCAAACGCACCGCAAAAACCGCCGCCGGAGGTAACGCATGACCTCGTTTTTAGCTTATTTTATCGTTTGCCTCATATCCGACGCCATTCAACGCGCTACCCGAAGAAAGAAAACAAATAAAGGAGATAGGTATGACGAAAGAAGAATTTATTAAAAAAGCAAAGAGCTTCGGCTATACCGACGAGCAAATCAAAAAAGCAATAGACGGTATGCTCGAATTAAAAAACGACTATCATTTAGACGTCGATTACGATGGCATAAACCTACACGAACAGAACCGTCGCGAAAAAACCGAAGACAAGTTCACCCGGAACGGCGGCGACGTTTTTATTTACACTTCGAAAAACTTATTGCCGAAAGAAGAGAGGCGAAGATAAACGTCTCACGCCGCAATCATTCTTGATTTTTAATTGCCCGTATGATAAACTACATATAGAGTTTTTAAGATAAACTTCTAAAAATCGTACCGAGGATAACCAATGAACGATAATATCGACGTAAAAGAAAACAGTATTTATAAGCTCGACGGCAGACTTCTCGATATTCTACTTATGGATCGTTCGTCAAAAAAGAATTTAATTTGGGCTACGGACAATTACGCTTCAAAGGGGTTCGGATATCAAGAGTACGATCATATCACCGTAAATGCGATTATCAAAAGAAACGGTAACGTCATAAAACCCCGCGTCGAAAAATCAAAAAAAGAACAAGCGGAGCGCGTTAAATCAAAAGCGGAAGTGTTCACTCCGTCTTGGGTTTGCAACTGTCAAAACAATCTCGTCGACAATGCGTGGTTCGGTCGCAAAAACGTCTTTAATATAGAAACGGAAAAAGGTTGGAATGTCAGCCTTGAAAAAATAACTTTTCCCAAAGGTAAAACGTGGCAGGACTACGTCGAAGAAAAACGCCTCGAAATCACTTGCGGAGAAGCGCCCTACCTTGTCAGTCGTTACGATACGGTATCCGGTGCCGAGATAGCTATTAAAGAAAGAATAGGCTTGCTTGACAGAAAACTTCGTATAGTTTCCGAAAACGTTGACGACGAAAAAGAATGGGTGGAATGGGCAAAAACGGCTTTCAAAAGCGTTTACGGATTCGATTGGCAAGGCGATAACGTACTTCTTGCTCGTGAAAATCTACTCCGTACTTTTATAGATTATTATACCGATAAATTCGGATTGTTCCCGATAACGGAATATCTTTTTGAAATTGCCGAAATTGTTTCTTGGAATATATGGCAAATGGACGGATTGAAGTATGTAATCCCAAACAGCTGCAAACCGTTACCCAAACTGCAAATGTCTTTTTTTGAGGATGAAGAAGAATGTGAAGAATGCCCCGGCTGCGCAAAAAACGACAACAGCAAACATACGGGGATATATTGTGTGATAAAAGATTGGGAAAATGGCAAAAACCGAAAATTCGTAACTTTAGTAAGGGGGATATGACAGTGATTCAATTTAAGTCCACGTTTGAATATAAATTGATATATGTTATGCGTATCAACGATAAAGAGCATAACGGATTGTTGAAAATCGGCGACGCGACTGTAAAAACCGATAAGTCCGAAAAAGAACTTGTCCCTAATTGTAAAGAACTTAATTCTTCCGCAAAGGAAAGAATAAAAAGCTATACGCAAACGGCGTCGATTTCCTATGATCTTTTACATACCGAATTGGCTATACGCACCGTTACGAAAAAAGGACGTTCGACAATTAAGGCGTTCAGAGATAATGCCGTTCATGACGTTCTTATTAGGTCGGGTATACCGCGACACGTTTTTGATATGGAAAGTCAAGGGAAAGAATGGTTCAAAACCGATTTAGAAACGGCAAAGAAAGCTATTCGAGCTGTTAAAGACGGGCAAAACTCGCTGAAACCGGGAGATATAAGCGAAGATGACTCCCCTATTGTTTTCCGTCCCGAACAAGCAAAGGCGATAAAGGACACGATTACTCAATTCAAGAAGGGCGATCGTATGCTTTGGAATGCAAAAATGCGTTTTGGCAAAACTTTGACTGCACTTCAAGTAGCAAAAGAAATGGGGTTTAGAAAAACTCTTATCTTTACTCATCGCCCGGTCGTGAGCGACGGATGGTACGAAGATTTCGTAAAGATCTTCAAGCATACCGATTACGTTTTTGGCTCAAAGACAAAAGGTGAAACTATAGATAACCTTGCCGATACGGACAAACCGTTTGTATATTTCGCTTCGATGCAAGACTTAAGAGGTTCCTCGGCTGTCGGCGGCAAATTCGATAAGAACGAATATGTATTCTTAATCGATTGGGACTTCGTCGTTGTGGACGAAGCGCACGAAGGCACTCAAACAACGCTGGGACAAAAGGTCTTTCAAGCTGTTTTGGACAACACCGATAAAAAACCAAAGATGCTTGAGTTGTCCGGTACCCCGTTTAATCTCCTTTCCGATTTTAAGGAAAACGAAATCTATACTTGGGATTACATAATGGAGCAGCGTGCAAAACGCGATTGGCCGCTTAAACATTTCGGAGATTCCAACCCTTACGAAGAATTGCCGCAACTCGAAATGTTTACTTACAATTTGGATAAAACGCTTCCGGGGTATATTGACGTAGCCGACGGCGCATTTAACTTCCGCGAGCTGTTCAGAACATGGACGGGCGATATAGGCAAAGATTTCAAACCCGTTCCCACAGGCGTAAAAGTAGGAGATTTTGTCAACGAAAATAGCGTTTGGGCTTTCCTTAATTTGCTGACAAAATCAGACGGACATAATAACTATCCGTTTTCGACGGAAGAAAATCGCTCCTATTACAGACACACGTTGTGGATGGTTCCGGGCGTAAAAGAAGCTAAGGCTTTAAGTAAACTATTGCAAGCGCACCCCGTATTCGGTTCGGGGGCGTTCAAAATCGTCAATGTAGCCGGTGAGGGCGATGAGGAGCAGGACTATAAAAACGCGTTGAAGGCTGTCCGTAATGCAATCGGCAACGATCCCGACGACCATTACACTATCACCATTTCTTGCGGAAGATTAACCACCGGCGTGACCGTTCCGGAATGGACTGCGGTTTTGATGTTATACGGTACGTTCTCAACGTCGGCTTCTAACTATCTGCAAACCATTTTCCGCGTACAATCTCCCGCAAATATCAACGGAAGAATCAAAGAGCGTTGCTCCGTATTTGACTTTGCTCCGGATAGAACTTTGAAAATGGTTACCGAAGCCGTAAGCTTTTCTACAAAAGCCGGCGACACTTCCGGCGACAAGCGTATTTTGGGCGAATTTTTGAATTTCTGTCCGGTAATAGCTATCGACGGATCGGAGATGAAACCGTACAACGTAGACGGACTTTTACAACAATTAAAGAGAGCATATACGGATAACGTCGTTAAGAACGGCTTTGACGACAGACACGTCTACAACGACAATCTGTTAAAGCTCGACGACGTAGAACTTCAAGCGTTTGAAAATTTGAAAAACATTATAGGAAGCGGCGGAAAAAAAGGGAAATCGAAACAACAAGATACGCCCGTAAACGAACAAGGCTTTACAAATGAAGAATATGCCGAAGTCGAGAAAGGTGAGAAAAAGCAAAAGAAAGAGCGTACCCCCGAAGAGCAGGCAAAATTTGAGGAGTTAAAAAAACAGAAAAACAATGCCCAAAAAGCGATGCGTATTTTGCGCGGTATTTCCATAAGGATACCGCTCCTTATTTACGGCGCTGACGTTCCCGTCGACAAAGAAATTACCGTAGATAATTTTGTCGATTTAATGAACGATTCTTCTTGGAATGAGTTTATGCCCGACGGCGTAACGACAGACGTATATCGTAACTTCGCCAAATACTATGAGCAAGACGTTTTTGTCGCCGCCGGTAAGCAAATTCGTTACAGGGCACTGTCGGCGGACGCACTGTCACCGCTCGAACGTACCAAAAGAATAGCCGAACTGTTTACGACGTTTAAAAACCCCGATAAAGAAACGGTGCTTACCCCTTGGCGAGTAGTAAACATGCACATGAGCGAATGTTTGGGCGGTTGGTGTTTCTACAACGAAGATTTTACCGAAACTTTGGAAGAACCGCGCTTTGTAGACCGTGGGGATATAACAAAAGACACTTTCTCGAACGTCGGTGCAAAGATACTTGAAATAAATTCAAAAACAGGTTTGTATCCGCTCTATGTAACGTATAGTATTTTCCGTAAACGATTGGACAGCATTCCCGTATCGGAACGCACGTTGGAAAAGCAGTACGAATTGTGGGATAAAACCGTTGAAGAAAATATATTTGTTATTTGCAAAACGCCTATGGCAAAATCGATAACAAAACGTACGCTTTTAGGCTACCGTCAAGGCAAGATCAATGCTCATGCCTTCGATGATCTAATCAATCAACTTAAAGAAAAACCGCAACAGTTTAAAGAAAAAGTGCTTCGTGGTAGTACTTGGAACAAAAAGGAGTCAGTTATGAAGTTTAATGCAGTAGTAGGAAATCCGCCGTATCAAGAGGCTGTCAATAGCACGGTAAATGATAAGCCATTGTACCATCTTTTTATGGATGTAGGGTTTTGTTTATCTAGAAAAGCGAGTTTCATAACTCCTGCTCGTTTCCTTTTCAATGCTGGAGCGACGCCTACAAGTTGGAATGAAAAAATCTTATCGGATGAACATTTCAAAGTAGTTTATTATACGTCAAATAGTACCGATGTATTTCCTAACGTCGATATAAAAGGTGGCGTTGCAATTACATATAGAGATTCGGATCAATTGTTTGGAAAAATCGGAACATATTGTTCTTTTGCCGAATTAAACAGTATAAGAAAAAAAGTTTGGACAATAAGCACGATTAGCTTAATGACTATAATACTAAACAGAGGTCAATATCGATATTCCGATAAAGTCTACGTCGATCATCCGGAGGAGATGAAAAAAACTTCGGATAGAAGAATTTCCACTAACGCATTTGAAAGAATGCCAAAACTTTTCACAAAAGAAAAACCAAAGGACAATAACGAATATATTCAAATGTATGGAAATTTTTACAAAGAAAGAGTTTATCGTTGGTTTAGAAAAGATTATTTGGTGCCTATTGAAAATTTATATAAGTATAAGGTAATGTTGCCGAAAGCAAATGGCTCCGGTGCAATCGGAGAAGTATTATCTACGCCGTTGATCGGCTCGCCGTTGATCGGCTATACTGAAACATATATTTCTATTGGTGAAACCGATTCAGAGTTTGAAGCAAAAGCAATATTAAAATATGTAAAATCCAAATTTGCAAGAGTTCTACTTGGAATACTAAAGGTTACGCAAGATAACACGAAAAAGGTTTGGGAGTTCGTTCCTTTGCAAGATTTTACCGACAAGTCTGACATCGATTGGTCAAAATCTGTTGCTGAAATTGATCAGCAGCTTTACAAGAAATATAATTTATCGCAAGAAGAAATTGATTTTATCGAAAACTCAATTAAACCTATGCAATAATTAATGTGGAGGCGATCGTGGGAGATGCAAAAAGGCAGCATTATATTCCTCAATTTATTCTTAAAGAATGGTTTTTAGAGGATGAACAGAAAAAGAAGACTATATATTTCTTTGAAAAAGAGAGCAATAAATATTTTTATAGAAGAACAGAAACTGTGGCTTATGAAAACTATTTATATGCTTATCTGATAGATGATTTGTTTGGAGCGAGTGAAGATATACGAAAAAAATTTAAAGTAGATATGAATTTAGCGAATTATGACTTTTATGACAATAAAGGCAAATTGATTGGCGACACAAGCGATGATAAAAATAATGACTATATAAAAATTGTATACTTAACGAATCGAACAGCAATATCTGAGATTAAATGCGGCGGCAAGACTCTCACAAAAGCAGAAAGAAACACGGTTTTTACGAAAGCAGAGAATTGGAGATTTAATGGAATAGAGAAAGCTTTGTCGGAACTGGAAAGCGATTGGAAAAAGTTAGTCGAAGAACTAAAAAACTTTCGAGAGCTGTATATTCAAAAAAATGGCAATGTAGATAAAGGAACAGAAGAACAATATGTTATTTCGCGAAAAGAAAAAATTATTCAATTCCTGCTATTTCAATTTATAAGGAATCCTAAAATGAAGGAAAGTATGAGCGAGGTTTATAATAGAATATTTGAAATATTGGGAAATATTCTTCGCAAAGAGGACAAAGACAAAACTATAGATTGTGCATTTAAAAACTCTATTGTGATGTTTATAAAACAGCATGCAAAGAGATATGCGGATGTTCCCATAAAGATATATTTGTTAGATAAAAATCAAAATATATTTTTGCCGGAAGAGGCATTTTTTGTTATTCAAGATAAGGGGTCAAAGGCAAAAATGATGTATTTTCCTATGACCCCTAAAATTATAATATCAGCAGAGTGTAATAAGGCCAAAGGTAGTAGGATTGCCATTGAAAAATTAGATGACAGTACAGTGGACGATTTTAATAACCATATAAGAAAAAACTCAAAAAAATTTTATGCTAATTTTGATGCTAACAAAAAATACAAGTTAAACTATATTTTGAGTAATAGATGATGACAATACGGTGGTTCATCTTATAAAAATGCGTTTTGTTTGGTCAATGTGTTTGAGCCAAAGATTTGGTATGAGAATTTACCATTCGGTAGAATTTACTAATTTTCTTTTCTGATAAAATAATTAAAATTTTTCGATAAAATTATTTGACAAAAAAGCCAAAGTATATTATTATGGTATAGCACATCGCGGGGTGGAGCAGTCTGGTAGCTCGTCGGGCTCATAACCCGAAGGTCGTGAGGTTCAAATCCCGCCCCCGCAACCACAACAAATATGGCGGCGTAGCTTAGTTGGTTAGAGCGGCCGGTTCATACCCGGCAGGTCGTTGGTTCGAATCTGACCGCCGCTACCAAAAAAGTAAACCGTTACCTTTACATAAGGCCCTATGGTCAAGTGGTTAAGACATCGCCCTTTCACGGCGGTAACCCGAGTTCGAACCTCGGTAGGGTCACCAAAAGTGGGAGCATAGCTCAGCTGGGAGAGCGCTTGCCTTACAAGCAAGATGTCACAGGTTCGAGCCCTGTTGTTCCCACCATACGCAAATAATACGAACCCTGATGAAAAGTCGGAGTTCGTATTATTTTTTGCAAAAGACTTCTTTGGAGTCAAAATACCACGATGAATACGGATAATTTCAGCGAAAGCCGGGCGGAAACGCTCGGCTTTTTCATATATAATTTGAACCTTCTTCCCGTTGTTGTGATCGGAGAATACTTTTTCAATAAAGATGGAATCCCTCCGATTTATTTGCCTTCTCGTTGTGGCTATCGTAGCACGGAGAAAATCGGAAGCCAACGGGAAAAATTATCGCTGAAAACTTATATAATACCGAGAGTCGGACTTGATAAAAAGTTCGGCTCTTTTTTTATTTACGCAATATTTTTTCCTTTTTCGTTGACTTCGGGGATAAAGACCGAAAGTAGTTTGAATTATTGCTTTTCTTCGTGCTGTCGTTGCCCCTGCCGGAAGGCAAATAAATTATTCGGAGGTATTCCAAAATGAAAAAAGTAGTATTCTCAATCACCAACGTAAGAAGTAAATCGGATAAGAAATTATCCGGTTTCGGGTATTTGACGGAAGGTAATTTACTCTGTCCGTGCATATCCAAAAACAACAAACCTTATATCCGTATCTTTGAAGACGTTGAAAAGGCTTGCCACGCTGTCGCCAACAAACAAGACGAGTTCAAGGGCTATATCACAATGTACTTTACCGAAGTTCCCGTTTACAGAGAAAAAGACGGCTCTTACGATATGCTCGACCTCGAAGTCGAATATCAAGTTTGGTACAAATTTGTAAAGGAGTAATGAAAGATGGCTGAATATCAATACTTTGACGGTGAAACCTTTATCACCTTTGACATAGTATCCGTAAACGAAAGAACGAACGAAGTTCAAATTGCCGTTACTAACAGGGGCAAAATAAGCGTCATCACTTACGACTTATACACCGATGAAGACGGCGAATACTTCGAATACGGCTGTATGTACGAGAAAATATATCTGGGTGACTTTTCGGAGGCGTGAAATGGACGGCAATATCAAAATCGTTATCGGCTCTTGGGGCTCATACAACGAATGCAACGAAAGAGCGTTAGGCTCAAAGTGGCTCGACCTTTCAGACTACACCGATTGGGAACAGATCACCGACGAACTCAAAGAAGAAGGCTTTATTCTCGATGGTATCGACGAAGAACTGTTTATTCAGGACGTCGAAGGCTTACCGTCGGGCTGTAAGAATTGGGATTATACAAACCCGCAAACGCTATTTGAAACGCTCTACGAATCGGGCGTTTTAGACGACGAATACAAGTATAACGTTCTGATGGCGTTCCTTGAAGTCCGATGCTATGACGACTTCGAAGAACTCGTTTCTTCCCACGGCTCCCGTTGGAACGACGATATCAACCTTTATAAAGGCTACGATTGGGACGACTACGGACGTGAAATGTTCTCGTGTTCCGGTTATGACCGAGAGATACCCGAACACCTGCAAGACTTTTTCGACTTTGAAGCATACGGAAAATATCTCGGCGACTACACCGTACAAGAATACAGCGAAGGCTTAATTGAAATCTATTAAAAAACAAGGAGATAAAAACTATGAAAACCACAATGGAACAAAAGAAAATCGAAGCACTCGAAAGGATGAAAACGCTCAAACTCTACCCGAACATTATCAAAGAATTTGAGAAAGAAAACATCGTCAATATGTCCGAAAACGGCGGTTTTCTCTATTGGCTGAACGATGAACAAAAAGAAATCGTATCGGACTTTGAAGCCGAACACGACGCGCTTGTGTATCACGTTATACACGATTTTACGGGCTTCGGCGAACTACTTACGTTCTTCTACGTTTCGGACGATGACGAAGAATGGGAATACGACCGAACCGACCTGAAAGACGGTTACGCCTGCGCTTACGTCAAAAACCTTTCCGACGATATGTGTTCAGAGTTTGGCAGCGTTTGTTTCAGACAGCAATTCGGCGGACTTGTAAGAACTGCATAAGGAGAAAACGACAATGAAACCTTTTAAGACAATGGCACATATAAACTCGCTCGGCGGCAAAATGGCGGAAGTAACCGTATTGGATAAGCCGAACGAGAACGAAAACAGGTATATAGTCGATTATGGCGGGGTTAAATGCTCCGCTATTTTCAACTGTTTCGTTTGCGAATACTACGCGGATGATATTTACGGAATTATAAAGGAGAATTGAACAATGGCAACTATCGCGGAACTCAAAAAATATATAGGCTATGAATTTTCATCGGGCTGTTACACCGGCGAAGACTACAAGACGTTTCAAACGAAGTATATCAACTACTTGAAATCTATGTGCAAGCGCAATCATTGGCAACTTGTCAACGTCGGAAGAAATCACTACTGCTTTTCCGCTTTTATCAAAAGTGCGGAAAACAAGTGCGTTTACATCTCAATAAGCGACGTCCGGTACTTTTCAAACGAATGGTACGACTGTATCCTAATCCGAACCGCCGTAAACGAAACGGATTATCGAGGCGGGTTCAATCATCGTACAACTCTTGACGAGTTGGAAGGCAAAGCCGCAGAACTACTCGAAGATTTACCGTTTTAAGGAGAAACGATTATGACTTTGAATTTAGAAGCAAAAAACAAGCAAGAGGAACTCGTCCTTGCCTATCTCAAAGAAAACGCAAGTCAGGCTCTTGCCGACAAAATCAATAACGGAACGCCGTTCGAGAAAGACGGTAAGCCGTTACGGAACAAAAAGACGCTTTCGGGCTTTATGAAATATGCCTGCGAAGAAGCGAGAAAACTCGCCGAAAAAGGAGCAAACTCCGCTTGTATCGACAGCGACACGGTTTTCGGCTGGGCAATCCACTATTTTGAGGAAGATTCGATAGAAGGCACGCTATATACACTCGATGGGGCTGAATACAAACCCGCACCGAAACAAACGAAATCCGTTTCCAAGCTGCCCGTCGTCAAAAAGCCGGAACCGCCGAAGGAAAGACAATTTACCATCTTCGACATGGCGGAAGAAGCCGAAGAAAAGACGGACGATGAAACCGAAGACGAACTTCCGACGCAAGAAGAAATCGACGAGATTATGACCGAGATCGCGGAAGAAGAACGCAAGGAAGAAAAACCGAAAGGCAGTCCGCTTTATCAACAATATATCGAGTTGCAAAACAGATATCCCGATTGTATCGTCGCTTATCGTATTGGTGATTTTTACGAGATATTCGGAGATAGCGCCGTAAACGTTTCAAACGTTTTGGATTTGACCTTGACAGGTCGGGACTGCGGACTTGAAAGCCGTGTTCCGATGGTAGGTTTCCCTTATCACGTTTCGGATAATTATATCTCTAAACTTGTAGAAAAAGGCTATAAAGTCGCCGTTGCAGAAACTCTTTCGGACATAAGGAAATTCGAGGACGAACGAGAGATTGACGAAGAAACGGGCGAAGTCCTATCCGAAGAAGAAATGCAGGCGTTTGACGGAGATATCGAAGAACCGTCGGATCTTCTCGCCGAAGAAGAAACAGAACTTGCAAAACACTTTGACTCCGACGTGGCATTTGAACTTGCGGACTTGCTCGGAAATACTTTTACCGTGGGGTGATAAAAATGATTGAAACGAAAATCAAACCGATACCGAAATATATAATCGAGCGTATCAAGAAAGAAGATAAAAACTACCGGAATTACGATTCCGGGCTTACTCGCTTTTACGCTTATCTGACAAAGAATGACGGCGAACTCGTCAAAGTTACCGTTGCCGTCAAAAACCGTTATAACAAATGGCACTGTAAACAAGTTGCCGTCCATGGCGTTCACTCGGAAAGGTGCTTTATTAAAGATATCGTCTTCTACTATATCTCCGGCTATCACGTCGGTTGGTACGAAGAAGGCTTACAAAGAGAGCAAAAATGGTACGAATCGACCGAGTGGGGTTGGCAGGAAGATAAACTTTTCGATCCCTACGCTCCTATCGTAAACAGCGAATATCTCGGCAAATTCCCCGAATATAAGTATTCGGCGGTAGAACTTTACAAAGGCGTCGATATATTCAAATATCTACGGTTATACGAGAAATACCCTCAAATCGAATATCTGATGAAAGCGGGATTTCACCGTATCGCTTTTTCAGAACAGATACTACGAAAAGTCGGCAAGGACAAACGCTTTTGCAAATGGCTTATGAAACACCGTGAAGATATAGCCTTCCACGATTATTACGTCGCCGTTATCCTGAAAGCATATCAAACGGGTAAACCGATACAGTCCTTACAGGATTTCCACAAAAACAAACTTGCGCTTCAACACGACAGGTATCTCAAACCGGTACGGGAGTTCTTCAAGTCTGACCTTGAACGGTTCTTTGATTATATCGAGAAGCAAAAGATAACTGCGAATTTGTATTTGGACTATCTCAACGCCTGTAATTATCTCGGCTTGGATATGACGGAAGACAAAAACCGATTTCCGCACGATTTCAAACGTTGGCACGATATCCGCATCGACGAATACGCTACCGCAAAAGCGATGAAAGACGCCGAAGAGCGAAAGGAACTATACGAACAATTCGCCGCCGTTGCCGAAAAGTATCTCGCTATGCAGGAAAGCAAAGACGGTTACGCTATCGTAATTGCAAGAAGCCCGGCAGACCTTATGAAAGAAGGCAACGCGCTGCACCACTGCGTGGGAAGTATGGGCTACGACAGAAAGTTTATTCGCGAAGAAACGCTTATCTTCTTTGTCCGTAACACGTTGGATATCGAAAAGCCGTTCGTTACGATGGAATATTCCTTGAAAACGAAGAAGATTTTGCAGTGTTACGCCCAACACAACACCAAACCTAACGAAACGGTTATGAACTTCGTCAATAAATCGTGGCTTCCGTATGCGAACAGAAAACTGCGAAAAATTCAAAAAGCGGCGGCTTAACGCAAAGGAGATTTTAATATGGCTACTTATTTTAGGATTACGGCATATCACCCCGAAAAAGATATGTCAATCATTATGGACTCGAACGGTATCTACGAAAAACTATGGCAATTCTCGGCATACCTTGTATCGAAAGGCTTTAAGGTTTTGGAAGTCGGAAGCGAAGGATCTTTCACCGACGGAAATATCACAAGAGCCGAATACGACGCCGAAAAGATGATACTTCGGGCTTGTCAGAAAGGCAAACCTACTTATCGTGACGGAACGGTGATCGTCGAAGGTAAATACTATAAACCGATAAGCAACTGAAAGCAGGTTGATTGAGAATACGACCTATCCGTGGAGTGTAGTTTTCCGCTCCCTTTTTTTATGCTGAACTCGCACTACTTCAAGCGGTCAAACAATCGTACAAACCGGAATTTATCGAGCAACCAGCTTCAAAAATTTAGTATCATTCATCTGCTCGTTTGTCAGATATACTCCGTCATAAAAGAGAGCATACGTTGTGATCGGTGTGGGTGCGTTCTGCGCCTGTTCTTTATTTTCGATGTGTATCGCTTTGAACGGGATATTATGCTCTTTTGCAGTTTGTTCCAAGATCGGAACATATTTTGCGTTAAAGGGACACTGGCTTGTATAGTAAAGCACATATCCTTTTTCTTCGATACGCGGATACTTGGCGCAATCTTTGAAACGGGGTTTTGCGGCAGAAGCGGCAAACGGCAAATATGCAAGCTGAATTCCGTTATCAGCCTCATCGCAAACGGTAAAACCTTTGTATTTCAGATATTTCGGATCTGCAAGAAACGGTTTTTTCTTTTCGGAAGTTAAAATGCAAAGACCGGTTTTCCCCTTGGCTTTACTGTCTTTTATACACTCGTCTAAAAGTTCGTTTGAATATCCATGCCCTTTAAATGAGCCGGATACCCATAGACAGTCAATATACATATAACCGTCTGCATCTATCGGATTCCACGCATTTTCAGCGGGTATATATTCAATAAAACACTTCCCGCGCTCCACGCTTTTAAGAAATACAAGCCCGTCATCAAAACGTGCGGTAAGCCATGCTTTTTTGGATGCAACCTGAACATCCTTATTGTTTGAAATGGCACAGCAAATATGTTCGCTTTCAATGTTATCCTTTGTAACCTTTATGTATTCCATAACAGTTTCCTCCGTAAATCCCGATTTATTGAAATAATTATAGCAAATTTTTCTCAAAAAATCAAGTTTAGTCATACCGTTCAGGAAGTCCAAACTCGAAAGGATTTTGCGAGAATGGCGATTAGGCGTGTGCTTGTCTTGATACAAGTCGGCTCGCTGCGCTCGCCGAAGACAAGCCACGCCTAAACTTAACCGAACCGACCGAAATAACGGAAAACGAAAGCGTAACGAAAGCGGTGTTCGCCGCTAACCCGCTTGGCGAATCACCGCTGTTTTTCGGTTACGGCATTTTTCGTTTTTAGCCCGTATTTTTAGGTGCGGATTTTCGCTTAATTACTTTTGTGCATTTGTGCTATTACTTCTTTGCTCACTTCGCCCATATAGCAGCCCTCGTCCCAGCATACAAAGTCGTCGAACAGTAGCAGTTTTTTATCTTCTATCCCGATACGCCCGGCGATATCGTCGTCCATAATGTCGGATATGAAATACTGCGGAAGTCCACGCGAATAAACGATTTTCTCGCCGCTCTTTTCGATATACTTCAAGATATATGCGACCGCTTCTCCGACGTTATCTTTATTCTCGATCGGTCGGAAGTCGTTTCGCCCGAAAAGGGTGTTAAAGTAGTCGTTTTGTTTGGTTATCTGCCGTTTCCGTTCGGAAAAACTAAAACTGTTCACGTCGGTCATAAGCCCAGGAAGCGAACCTTCGGGGATATGAAAGATACCGTGAAAATGAAGTCGTTTCTTCTTTGGGCTTCGTTCCCATACGCCGATATACTTCCAACCTTTCCGGGCGCACAGATGACTTAAAGTGTTGCGTAGTTTTTTCTTGAACGTCGCTTCGGTATGGATGGCGTCGTTATAGGTAAATGTCACGAAATAATTGAAGTCTTGAAGATTGACTTTTCGCATAAGGCGAATACGTCTTGCGACGAGATTTCTATACTTCCGTTCCAGATTGAGCGTAACGTAATTGACCGTCGTTTCGTCGTCCTTGAAGTACGGCCGCATACCCTTTATGATAGCCTGTTTCCGTTCGTATTTCGGCAGATTCAGACTGTCCGTATAGAGTTTGTCAAACAACTGCTTCTTCGTTATTTTGACTTCCTTTTGGGGCTTGACGTCGGCTTGCTTTTCGACCGTTTCAGTAATGTTTTCATCGGAAGAAGGCACGTTGTTTTCAGGCGTGCCGACCTCTTCCGTTTGTTTGCTTTCGGTAGCCGTATCTTTTACTTCGCTATCTGCAACCGTGATTTCTTCTTCCGGCACTTTTGGGCGAGTTCGCTTGTGCGGATTCTCGGTATGCGGTATCGCTATGTAATGGCTGCCGTCGAAATATACTTTTGTTTCGCCATAGGGCATAAATCCTCCTTTGCTTGATAAAGCGGCACGGGACTTTCCTTAACTTGCAGACTCGTCCTCGTTGCATTTATAAAGCGAATTGATGAAATAACTGTTCTGCATTTTCAATTCCTCGACGCTTGCTTTCTCCGTCGCATATTCGATATAGTCCATCAGTCCGACTTTACTCTTTTTCGCTATGTCGTTGAAGTAGTCCGAAAAACAGTCCGTAGTAAAACGTTTGCTGTAAATCTTTCGGTTCATAAGGTAGTATTTCTTGTTTTCGGGCTTTCCGTCCATCGTGCCGCGCTCTTTCTCGACCTTCAAAATCGAATAGCCGTATTTGTTGTAGATCCGGGCGTTACGCTTCCAAAGGAAAGACGTTATCGTTTTTAAGATATGCACGAGCAAAGTATTGTCGCCGCGACGGTATCTGAAATCGTAATATAGGGCTATAAAGCGATTAAACGCCATTTCCGATATCATTTCCTCTATCGTATAGAACGGCATAGCGAGTTTCATATCCCCGGCAGACGCGATATTTACAATGTCGCATAGATCCCTTGCGTCCGCGCCCCAACTTTCAGGGCGTTGCTCGTCGGTAAAGACCTTAATAAACGGAAAGTTATCCACGGTTGCGGAGTGGCGGCACATTTTCAGCCACGAATTGAAAAGGTCGTTCTTTTGGTTTGTTTCTTCGTTCTTTTTCTTGACCTCTTTTAATTCGAGATTGTTTCCGCGTTCCTTTCCTATTTCCGTGATTGCCACAACGCCAAACTCAAAACTGCCGGCGTATGGATTGCTTTCCATAATCTTTTTGCCAAGCCGTAAGACGTCAAAGTCGAGAATATGGGCGTGCCTGCTCTTTCTGCGTTTGTCCGAAAAGAAATCCATAGCCCACATGGGAAAATTGCCTTCGGTCAGGATTTTATTGTCCGTCCGCACGGAGTAATTCGACACGATAAGACTTGTTTCGACGGCGTAAATCAAATACGCTTGAGCGTAAGTTTCCAATACGTCGAACAAATGGCTCTTCTTCAAACTGTCGTCGTAAGTCAGCCCGTAACGCTCGGTATCGTAGCCGTATAATTGCAAGTCTGAATCACCGTGTTTATCATACCGGGAACGTTTCAGATTTACCCACGCTTTTGCCGTCGCAAGATTATAAACCGCGCCGTATTCCATACTCTTTACAAGTTCCATTTCAAAGCATATCCACGGGAAATACGGGAACTTCATATCCGCATTTTGTAAAATGTCGAACGCCTTCTGCCTGAACATAACTTCTTGGGATAACGTCATATCCGTTATCATCGTGGTTTTGCGTTTACCCATACTTCCGCACGTTATAGAAACGATAGGCAATTCGTTGATGAATCCGCAGTTCCGAGCCTCGAAATGGCGCAATCTTGCAATGGCGATCTTCTTTCTGATATGCGAGAAAAACAAATACGCTATGATGACGAGCGACCACCACGGGAAGAAACGGAAAAACGTCTGCAAGTCCAAAACGAGTTTTACCCCCTGAATGTATAAGGTATCCACGCTGAACGAGATGGCGAAGAAGAAATAGTAAGCAAAGAACTTTACTACAATACTTGCCAAATTCAAGTGCAGCGACCAAAGGACTATCCACGAAATCCATATCCACGAATACGTCCGCAAAAACTCTATGTAGCCCAGCATGAAACGCTTGATCGGCTGATAGGTTTTTCCCGATACCATCTTAAAGATACGCAGCGGTACGGTGTCTTTGTTATGGTCTGTGTTTCCGGTCGCATACAGCCGTTTGATTACTAAAACGAATGCGAGAACGCAAGGCAAAACGAGCGTTATTATCTTTGCCGCCGACGCTGATTTACTGCCCAAGTCTGAAAGCCAACCGTAGAAGTTTTCCTTGCTGACAAGCGTTTTGAAAAACGCCATAGCATTGACTTTGAACCCCTCGAAGTCGGACGGTAAAATAGTATCCCAAACGACCACTTCCGAATAGTCCGCAACGCCGGGTATCCCATCGGTCGGCAAATCGAACAATGCGCAGAAATAATACTTTATACTGCCGTATAGGTCGATAAACGCCTCTTTCAGTCGCAAATACGAGTTTGCGAAGACGAAGTACCCGGCGAGAAGAAAGCCGGTTGTGAGTAATACTGTAAGACTAATATATAAGATTCTCTGCCGCTTCATAGACCGCCTCCGTAGGTAAGTGTTTCGCCGTATATACCACGTAGGAGATAACGACGGCGACGACGATTATAAACATAATCGCCAATATTCTTTTTACTGTTTTCATTTTCAATTCTCCTTGTAAAAATATAACGCCGACAGATTTCTCCGCCGGCGCCTTTTTGTGATCCGTTACGGCTCGTAATCGTCATCCGAGTACGGATCGTCGATAGTTGAAACGACTCTCTCGTAGATTTTGCGTTCTTCCTTTTCCTGTCGCCGTCGTTTAATAGCCTTTACGATAGCCGCTATCGCTTTGAACGGGAGCGAGATTAACCATACGATGGCGCGTAAGACGTAAGGCAGCACGGGTGCGAGCAATACGATGAGAAGTATAAGCAATAGCAGCCACAAAAGCGTTTTGCCGCGCTTATTCAGCGTAACCTCGATTTCCGTTTCGTTCGACGGCTCTTTGCCGCCCGTTTGCTTGTTGTCTATAACGCCGAGATTGTATGTAATGCCGTCCGTCTCGAACTTCAAGCGTAGTATCGTTACGTCTCCGACGATAGTTGCGAACGTTCCGTATGCGCTATCACCCGTCCAAAAGGTGTAATCCGTTTCGGCAAAGCGTAATACCCATCTTTTGCCTTGCAATTCCTGCATGGCGGCGTCCGTTAGTTTCGTCGAGTATTTGACGTCGATGATCGCGCCGTGATAAATATTATCCCGATTCTCGTTTGCGATGAAGTCTTCGACGGTTTGAATCCTCTCCCAAGTGTACGTCCCGGCAAACAGGCCTCCACCGTTATGCTCGACCTTATCCGTGTATTTGAGATAGGCGTAATTGTCCGCTTTCTCGCCGAACTCTTCTTGCGTTCCCGCAAACATAACCCAAGCGGATGAGTAAGCCTGCGTTGTGTAGTAAACGTCGGCTTCCAGAAGTTTATCCATCGGCTTGTCCGTATTGAACGCAACGAAGTGGCTGTCGCAAGCCCCGACGTATAGTTTGAAACCGTCCATATAACGCACGAATCCGACGAACTTATCCGTAACGACGATGGTTTCGATATCCACGCAATTCACATACGGATTGCCGTTTATCGTCCCGAAACAGTATTGCTTGTTGACCGCATAATTGACTTCGGTTATCGTGTTGTCGTTTCCCGTCCCGGCGTCGATACTCTCGTCGAAGGGGCGGTATATGGAAGTGATGGCGTAATATCTTGTCGGCTCGTCCTTTACGACAAAATCTCTGACCTTGTATTTATAAAACACGCCGCTGCTATTCAGCAGATCGAGTTTGTAATTGATAAAACTGATGGCGTCGTTTATGGTCGTTGAAATGTTGATCGAGCAAGCCGTAATGTTTTTTTGCGCCGCACTCGGTTGATAGACGTACACGAACAATTCCTTGTTGACGCTTTCGGCGATCTGGATGATATTCAGAGAGTAGTCCGTAGGTCGTTCGGGATAGTTGCTTTCCTGAAACGAAGCGTCTTTCTTCAAATCATCCAGCACTTCCGAATATTCGATACTTTCCGCTCTTGCTATCAGGGGCGTTTGTACCGCCATAAAGACGGTACAAATCACCGTGACAAAAGCGAGTATCATTGATAGAATTCTCGTCTTTGTCGCCTGACTCAAAATATGATCACCTCCTTGTCAAGAATAACTCCGGTAGTTGTGCCATCAATCACGAAGTTTACCTGTACGCTTGCCTCTCCGTTATACGAAGTGATAACCGCCGTGAACATATCCGGGTATCCGTTTTGCTCGCAATCACTGATTTCCCTGTCGGGGTAAACGGTTTTCAAAACGTCCGTAAGCGTTCCGCCTTTGGGTGCTATCGTGAAAGAATAGTCGCTCCGTTTGATAGTGAAACCTGCGGACAAATCTTTTTCCGAATAGAACGAATGCGTTTCGTCGCCGACGGTGAAATCGAAGTCTTCGCCCTGGGAAGTGTTCGGTACGATTTTTACGGAATAGCCTTTCTGCTCATCGTTTGCGAACCCAAAGGTGTATTTCACGTCCACTTTCAAGGGCTCGGACGGCGACACTTGGAAGCCGCCCGAAGATCCCATTACGTCTTTACCGTTGACGGTGACGTAGAAAGTTTGAAAATCACTTGTAAATCCGTTTGTGAAGTGAGCGATAACGCCTATTGCGGCTACTACGGCAAGCAGTAAGAGAACGTAAACGATGATTTTACCGATTTTAGTTTTCGTCATGTTTTACCTCCTGCCGCTCTTACGGACTTAAAACGTGATAGTGGACTTGCTCATAGAAACGTTGCTGACCGCTTCGCCGATGAAGCACTTATACTGCGCGGAGAAACCGAGCGTATTGTGTCTGACCGTGATAACGAAGTAAGGTTTGTTGCCGTCGTTGTCGGTATTGAGCGAATACAACTTGTTGGTATAGGTAGTAGTTTGACCGTTGCCTTCAACGTAATGGGTTTCCTCGGACTCGTAGTAGTCGTAAAGGGACTTCGTAACGTTGAGAGTGAGCGTGTAGTTTGTTACGGACGCGGTAATGAAGTTGCTTGCAATGGTGCTGAAATCAACGATTGTATCGTGATTGTTCCAACCTTGACCACGGGGCGAACGGACAAACTTACCGCAAGTGACCGAGCCAACGCCGGAAACCGTGACCGTAAAGTCGCTGAAATTCGTTCCTACGTCGTGGAAGATATTATCGAGAGCAAGGTTAAGAGAATAACTGCTTCCGACATAGAGCATATCCACGTTCATCGCGCCGATATTGGTCTTGCTGACGCCCGAAGGAGAATTGATTTCCATACTTGCGGGTGCGCCTTGGAACTGAACTTCGGCAGTCGCTTTCTTATTGCCCTGACGGGTAGTACACGTCAAGATGATCTTGCTGCCCTTAAAGGACTTGAAGCAGTTGATCTGTGCGGTCAAATCGCCTTCGTTGTCCTGCGTAACGGTAACGTACTGGCTGATATCTTGATTTTTGAGCGGAGCGGAAGCATCCCAAGCGACCGACCAAGTGACGTACTTATCCACGACCGTGGAAGGAGTAATCGTCGCCGTTACGGTTTGGGAAACACATTCAACCACGCTGCGATCTCCGTTTGCCGCAAGCAAAACTTTGGGCTGAACCGTTGCCGAAGCAAACATAAGGCGGACGCCTTCTTCCTGCACGTTCGATACAACAAGGGGCGATTCGTCGCCGTTGTTCTCGGCGGGTTGTTCGTCGGCGTTCTGCTCGACCTGATTCTGTTCTTGCTGGACGGGTTCTGCGTTCTTATGACCGAAAATCATATAGAGCGAAGTGCCGACGCCGGCAAAGAGAAGCACGATTGCCACAAAGAGAGCAATCCATTTGATAGATTCTTTTCTGTTCGTCATATTGATTTACCTCCGTTTTTTGTTATCTCAAAAGCATATTGAGAAGAGTTTTGTCCGAACTTCTGTAAGGCTTAACGGCGCATTCGTACACTTCGCCGTTTTCATCGACGGTCTGAACGGCATAGGTATTGCCGGCGAAAACGTTACCCGTCTTTTCGTCCTTGATTTCAAAGGGCTTTGCGACGAGTTCCGCTTCCATAGCGTCGCCGAAGACGATATCCAGCACGGCATAGCCGCCTTTATCAGGCGGGATAACCGCCACTCTCACGTCCTTGCCTCTGACCTGACCTTTGATGAAGTAGGTGTAATAGGTTTTACCTTTGCTTTCGAAAGTTTCTCTTTCGACGATGATTTTGTTGTTCATACTCTTTCAGTCCTCCTTTACTTGGATTTTTTGCGCGAGATCGCACGCGCTTCTTCTTTGGATTTGCCTTCGGCGAGAGCCTTTTTGTACTTGTACAAGCCGGCGTGATCGCCCTGACACTGCAAGTATCCCGAACGGATACCCGCTTCGAAGTCGGTAAGTTCTTTACCTTCTTTCTTGCCGTAGGTATGCACCTTTGCCTTGCGGTCTTCAGCGTAACCTTTTGCGCGCTTGGACGGAATAGACCATCTGCGCTCGTTGTACTTGTCCTTGTTGGACGTTGCTGCTGCTTTTTCTTTTGCCACTTTAAGTGTCCTCCTAAAAATAGATTTTTGTTTGCCCGTCGTGCCGATAGCGCAGCATATTCAGTTGTATTTGGTAACGAACGCTATTTCTTAAAACATTTCGTTTCGGGCGATATTCTTACGGTGAGCGGCCGCTCTTATCTAATTAGTACCGCACGAATTGATCGGTTTACTTATTCTTTGCGTTCGATTTACCCAAAGGGGATTAGTCTATGTACGTTCTCGCGTACATAGTGGTCGGCAACCGCTTACCGTCGATCCGCTTCCGATTGCAGAACAGCAATTCGTATTCGGCGTCACGTTTCGGCGTGCGGCGATAAAACGTATCGTGGCTGATGACGGCATTGTCTTCTTCGCAGTCTATCTTGATACCGATGACTTGTTTGACAATGTAGTCGCGCGTCCGGTAAACGTTCGTTGCGCCTTTCACAAAATCGGGTACGTGCTTCATTTTTTACCTCCGTATTTTTTCAAGATTTCCGACATTGTTTTCTTATCCTCGCCGGTAAGGGTTGGAAGTATCTTCGAAAGGAGCGCGACTTCTTTCTCGTTAAGATGGGGCTTGTCCAAATAGAAGCCATCTACAACGTGAATACCGCCGCCGTTCCCTTGGGTGGTGTAAATCGGATATGTAAGAGAGAGTTCCAACACGTCATATTCGATGGTGCGCTTGCTAACGCCGAACTCGAACGCAAGATTTTCTCTTGTGTCGTGCCGACGAATGCACAACGCTTCCAATATGGCTTGTCGTCTTTCCGCTGCCGTCATATCCGCTTTTCACCTCCTTTTCCGAACTTCTGCACAAAGTCTAAAAACCAAACTCGCAAGTTCTTTGCGACTTTGAAAAAATATTTGAAAATTTTTTTGAGAAAACAAAAAGGCCCCGACAGACAGACTTTCATCATTTGAAAATCTATCCGCCGGAGCCTCTCGATTTCTCGGCTTAACTTCCGACTATTCCCGAATATGACCTGATAAGGATTTACGTTTTACTCGGCGCTTTTTCAGCCGACAGACCTTACCGTCGTTATCCTATTATTGTTTTGTTTTTTGACCGGGTGGGGCGTGTTCGTCCACTCGGACTAACCTTCTGCTTATCTTCTTCATAACGGATACCATTCCGCAGTGAGGGCAATGTATCTTAACAAGACCGTCCGCCGTTTTGTATCCGAAAATATGATTGCCGCAGTTACCGCAAAATCGCTCTACGGCTCTATCCCAACTGTCCGCCATGTTCGCTACCTTCAAGTAAATTGTTTAATGCACGAAACTAATACGCCCTGAACGTCGCAAGCGTCCACGACAATATCTTTCATGCGTCTGTTTTCGGGATGAAGAACGATTTTCCCGTCCTTGTGATATAAACGCTTCAAGGTAGCGTCATTATCAATAAGAGCGACGACGATTTCTCCGTCTTCCGCCGTGTCTTGACGTCTGATTACGAGAAGATCTCCCGGAGCAATACCGGCTTCTATCATACTATTACCCGTGGCGTGAAGCATAAACAATTCGCCCGTACCGAATATACCCTTCGGTAAAGCATATGTTTCTTCGTATTCTTCTTCCGCCACATTCGGCAGGCCGCAAGCAATACTTCCGATAAGGGGAGTAAGCGTAAAACCGCTTTTCATAAGTTGCGGAAGCGGAACGATACTTCCTACTTCATCCCTCGAAATAAGACCTTGCTTCTCTAATTCCAACACGTAACGACGAACCGTAGCCAAAGAACCGAGCCCCAATTCGTTCATAATCACTCGATAACTCGGCGTTAGCCCGTGTTCTTTTTGATACGAAATATTGAACTTCCTGACTTCGTTCAAAGTGTTCTCATTCAATGTTTTCATAATCTTGCCTCCAATCTCTATTGAAAACGGAACGTTTCGTTTTGTTTTGTCGCTATTATATCACTATCGACAGTCTATTTCAAATTTTCACTTCCCGATTTCGGGCAGTGAACAAATTTTTTTGCAAAAAAACGCTCCCACCGAAGCGAGAGCGTGTCTGATTGAAAGGTTTAATAGTTTTCTTTGATTTTCGCCACGAAAGAGTTAAATTCTTCCAAAACCTTACTCGGCGATTTGATTTTTACTTTGCCCTGCGTGCCAATTATCCAGACGAAAAGCGGTTTCGATACCTGCACGTTTACCGTTACGGAATATACGCCGTCCGTTTTCTTGTTGATTTTAAGGTCGCTGCCGAACTTATCGAACATATCCGACAATATATCTTTCGTAAAGGTAAGCGTTATCCGTTGTAAATCCCCACCGAACATAGAAACGACTTGCTTTCGATATTCTTCCGTATTGAAGAGTTCGTATTCCGGGTGTGGTTGCCGTTCCGTTTGTTCGACTTTGACATCTTCCATCTTGTCGAGACGGTACGTTACGATATTATCGTGCCCATTGATGAAGCAAAGCAGATAGTAATTGTCCCTATTCCATACCATTATAATTGGATTGGCAAGATACCGTTCACCGTTCTTACGATAGACCTTTTTGTGATCTTCGTCGTAATCGAAATATAAGAAAGACACTTGCTTATTCTCATTGATAGCGCGTTCGATAGAATCCACGCTGTAAATGATAGAACTGTTACCGCGACTTCTGCCGAAAGAAACGATATTGTTTGAGATGATCTCCGCTTGATACAACCCCAGAGTGCCGGAAAGTTTGTCTATAAGTTGTTTTTTCTGCGCCGGAGATAACTTTGACGCCTTGATAACATCGGACAAAAGCACGATTTCCGCCGTGTCGAAAGGTCTATTTGCGACGTAATAGTAGTGATACTTCTTCTTGAACGACATAACTTCATAGCCGTATTCGTTCAGAAGCGCAATATCCGCCGCAAGAACCTTTCTCGAATCCGCAATGCCTTTTTCGGCAAGTTTTTTTATTATCTCGTCCGTATTCATGGGGTGATCTTCGTCCGTGTACTTGCAAAGAATTTCCCAAAGAAGCAATAGTTTGATTTTATGTTCGTTTTCGTGTCCCATAATACCTATCTTTCCCAAAAGAGCCGCCCGAAGGCGACTCTTTCAGTTAATCATTTAATTACCATATAATGAAGCCGCTTATTTCTTTTCAGCCTTTTTTTGTTTGAAATAGCTGAAAAGGAGTGCGCCCAATGCTCCCAATACGACCACAAAGGCAATGACGATACCTGCGATAGCACCGCCGGACAAACCTTTCTTTTCGGGATTATTGATCTCTATAAGTTTGCTTTCTGCCGCCGTCAAAGATTCGTAATTGGTAACTTTTGCCTTCTGCTCGTCCGTCAAAGCGTCGTATGCCGCTCTTGCTTCGGTTACTTTGGCACTGTCGGGATTGTCGGCGTCGATATTGCCGATGGAAACGACGACCTCTTGCGCCGCTACCATGTTGCTTGCCGCCGATAATTTCGCTACGGTTTCCGCAGATACCGTCGCTTTTTGCGCGGGCGTCAATGTGTCGTATTTGGCTTTTGCCGCTGCTACTGCGGCTTTATCCGTGACGGTTATATCGTCCGAGGCAGGCAATACACTAACGGCGTCTTCCGCTTCTTTAACAGCCTTGAGATCGGTATAATTTCCTTCGGCAGACGTCAAAGTTCCGTAATTGGTGACAAGGGCTTTTTGATCGGCAGTCAAAGCGTCATAGGCTTCGCGCGCCGCGTCGATCTTATCTTTACTCTCCGTGCTGTAAGTTACGTCCCCGATGGCGTCAACCAACGTCTTCACTTCGTCAGCCGCACCCAAATCGGCATATCTTACTTCCGCCGCAGTCAATACATCATAATTCGATACAAGTGCCTTTTGATCAGTCGTCAAACCGTCATACGATTCTCTTGCCAAATCTATTACGGCTTTGCTATTAACGGTGAGTTCCACCGTACCGATAGAGTCGATAAGTGCTTTGACCTCGTCGGCGGCTTCATTGTTCGCTTTCAAGGTATTATAAGTACTTTCGGCGGTAGTCAACGTTTCGTAAGTGTCAACCAAAGCCTTTTGGTCGGCGGTCAAAGCGTCATAAGCCGCTTTCGCTTCGTCGATCTTGTCCTTGCTCTCGGTGGCGTATTCAACTGTTCCGATAGCCGCGATCTTTTCTTTAACGGCATTCGCCGCGGCGTTATCTTCTGCGGTCTTCTTTTCTGCCGCATAAGTGGTTTCCGCAGTCGTCAAAGTAGCGTAATTATCAACGAGAGCCTTTTGTTCTGCGGTCAAACCATTGTACGCCGCTCTCGCTTCGTCGATCTTGCCCTTGCTTTCGGTCGTATAAGTAACTTCGCCGATTGCCGCGATAAGTGCTTTGACCTCGTCGGCGGCGTCATTATCCGCTTTCAAAGTATTATAATCACTTTCAGCAGTAGTCAAATCGGTATAGTTTGTGACCAAAGCCTTTTGTTCTGCGGTCAAACCATTGTACGCCGCTCTCGCTTCGTCGATTTTGTCCTTGCTTTCGGTCGTATAAGCAACTTCGCCGATTGCCGCGATAAGTGCTTTGACTTCATCGGCGGCGTCATTATCCGCTTTCAAGGTGTTGTAATTGCTTTCGGCGGTGGTCAGCGTTTCGTAAGTGTCAACCAAAGCCTTTTGGTCATCGCTCAATGCGTCGTATGCTTCTCTCGCTTCGTCGATTTTGCCTTTGCTTTCGGTGGTGTATTCTACCGTACCGATTGCCGCGATAAGTGCTTTGACAATACTCGCTTTCGCTTGATTTTCATCGGCTTTCGCTTGATCTAATGCACTGTTCAATGCTGTTACCGCATCGGAAATCTCCGCTTCCGTCTTGTTATCATCGTTCTTTACGGAAGTTGCAACGTCAATAGCGTTTTGCAGTGTCGCCGCAATGTCGGGATGCTCCGACGATATAGAATTATAATATTCACTTGCGCTGCCGATTGCCGCAATAAGCGCCGATTTGTCGTTTGCGTTGACGGTTACGGTCAGGTTTTGTTCAACCGTATTGTAATTGGCGGTATCGGAGGGCGTAAAGGTCGCCGCGAAAGTATGTGTACCTACCGTTCCGACGCTCGTTGTCGGAACGTTCCAAACCCAACCCGTAGTTAAAGTGACGTCGTTAAGCGTATCACCGTAAGTTGCAACCAAATCCGTGGGCGCGGTATAACTCGGCGTTGCCTTGTTGAGTGTCAATTCTATGCAAGTGGGATTCGTGTCATTGTGGTTTTCGTCGCCCACAACCTTGTACCAAACGTAGTAGGTTCCGGCGTTGGTTGCTGTAGGGATGGATGTGGTATAAAGGTTATCCGCAGGTGCTGTGGTGGCATTTTCACCGAGAGCGTACTGCATTTCGCCGCCTTCGGCTGTACCGGCGGCCACAAGTGCTTGTGTATTTCCTGTATAAACAAGGTTCTGAATAGCTGTTGGTGTTGTCAAAACAATATCTGCTTTGCCAATAGTAACGACAAAACTTCCAGTCGCTTCTTCGTGATTTTCAGCATTTGCTTTGAAGTAAACTGTGTATGTTCCTGCGTTTGTAAATGCTGGAACTTCTGTTGTATATGTTTCGTTTTCAGATGCAGAGTAAGTAAATACAACTTGTTGCTCATTTTGTGCTGTTGCACTTGCAAAAACTTCAGCAATTTGTGGCTCACCATTATATGTCAGAGTTCCTGTTTGATAAACGCTTACATCTGTGAGTGTTGCGAGTTTAGTAGTTGTTTCAAAACTATTGTAAGAATTAAGTTCGCTGCCTGTGTATGTTTTACCACTTTCTAATGTCAATTCTTCACCTTGGCTGTTTGTTGCTGTTAAATTTACAGCCCCATTAAAAGTAATTGAAGAATTATCACTAAATAAAGTTCCATCAGTTCCTGTAATAAGATTAAGTCGTCCACCATTGACTGTAATATTGTCACCATCAATTACATAGTCATTATCTGCTCCTTGAATTTCAAACAATCCAGTTTGACCTTCCTGCCCATAGATGACAAGTTCACTTCCATATCTCTTTAATCCACCTCTAATGGACAAAGTTACATCATCAAATAGAATTAAACTAACATTTGCCCCATAATAAACAGGACCATTTATGGTTACATCATTTTTAGCAATATAATAATTGTTTTGCCAAATTGTTGTGGTGCTTGTCAATATAATATATTGTCTGATTGTTGTAACAACAATAGTAACAGTGTTTCTTGATGGGTTATATGTAACTGATGAAATAAAACTTACAGGTGCGAGTGCTTTTATTTCAAAGTTTTTAGTTATAGTTTTGTCACCAACTGTTACAGAAGCAGTATATTTGCCAACATTTGTAGGCGCTGTTGTGGAATTATAAGTTGTTCCATCTCTGCCAACATAATTGATTGTTCCTACTAATATAGTATTAGGTAAATCATTACTTTTTGTTATAGTTGCAACATTTGTAGTTCCGTCATAATCTTTATCTGTTGCATTCAAAGAAACTGTATATTCTTTATAGTTAGGACAGTCGTTTGAACATTTTACTGTTGCAGTTGAGCCATTTACTGTAACAGTATAATTATGTGCATGAACCGTAACCACGCAAGATGCAGTAAAGTCATCACTTGTATCATCTGTTCCGTTTGTTGCTCTTGCAGTAATAATTGCAGTTCCAGCAGATTTTGCAGTTACTTTTCCATTGCTATTAACTTCTGCAACATTTGTATTATCACTTGACCAAATTAAAGTTTTATAAGTAGCGTTATTTGGGCTGATAGTTGCTGTCAATGTTTCATTATTTCCAACAAGAATTGTTGTTGTATTTATGTTCAGATTTACTCCTGTTACATCAATAGCATTGACCGTAACTACGCAAGTTGCAGTAAAGTCATCACTTGTATCATCAGTTCCGTTTGTTGCTCTTGCAGTAATATTTGCACTTCCAACAGATTTTGCAGTTATTTTTCCGTTACTATCAACTTCTGCAACATTTGTATTATCACTTAACCAAACAACTGTTTTGTATGTAGCATCATTAGGACTAACAGTTGCAGTCAATGTTTCATTATTTCCAATAAGAATTGTTGTTGTGTTTTTATTAAGTGATATGCTCGTTACATCCTTTTTGACAAGTGTAGCATAGCCATACACCTCAATTTTCGTAATACCATTAGATTGATATGCCAAAATTGGTGTGCCATTTACTTGCGGTGTCTTATCCTCTTCCGTGGTTTCTACTACAAATGGAGTCTCACTATCTGTTGCTGTGCGATCTTTATCGTCATAGAATACGCATTTAGTGATGATGTATCCTTCGGAAGCGTTGACGGTTGCCGTCCAACCGTATCCCCACCATCCCCAGTTAGTTTTACCGTTGTTTAAGTAAGCTGAGCTGCCTTGTGCTGTATAGCTGAAAGAAACTGTTGCAATATTTTCCACGCTGTAGCTTGCCTGTTCTTGACCGGTTGCAGTAATGGTAGTAAGCAATGTTTCGGTCGGAGTGACGAGTCCTTTGGAAAAGTAGAATGTCACATCCTTCATTGGATCGTAATTACCGCCGAAATGAAAAACATCGTCATTATACAGCTCGCACCATGCGCTTAATGATGAAGAACGTGGGGTTGATGTCTGTTCTCCGGTTTTACCATTTGATGTCCACTTAAGGTTATCTCCATCCGTGGCATAGACCACGATCCAGTAAGTAGTTGGACAGGTAACAGAGGCGCCGAAAGCCTGTGCATCAGCCAGTGTGATATTTGTGATTTCTACGGGAGGGGTACCGTACATAGATCCACCACTATAATCGCCTGCATCCATATAGGAATACTGCTGGCATATCACATTGGCTTGGGTAACTTCGGTGCCTCCTGCCGCATACGCTGTCAAGGTCGCCTGTGGCAGTATGGCAAAAACCATCGCAAGCGTTACGACAAACGTCAGTACCGTCGCGAAAAGAATTTTCGCCGTTCTTTTTTGTCTTGTTTGTTCCATGCTTAAAACTCCTTGTTTCAGTTTTTTGTTATTATAAATAAAAACAGCTCTACCTGTCAGACGGCATAAGGATGCCATTCTAACGCGTAACGCTGTGTTTTACCTATATTAAGTTTGGGAGTAACCGGAAAACGGGCAGACTTATGCCGTCTGTCTGTCTGTCTGTCTGTCTGTCTGTCTGTCAAAGATTGTCGCAATCTTCATCTGACTTGTCAACTCCTTAAATATACATTCTCTATAATTATACTATTTTTGATGTAATTTTTCAAGTGTTTCAAGTTGCTTTTAAGTATTTTTAGCGATTTTCACAAAAGCCGCTATTGATATACATTCACATTTACTGCGAAACAGCCAAAAAAAGTTAATTATCAATATCTTTATGCGTTGCAAATACCTTATCCCAATATGCTTTTCGCTCTTCGTCGGTCATACCGAAAGTCGGCGAGTCATCTTCTCGGAAAATGTTAATGATTTTCAAACATTTACGCTTTGCGTAATTCATAGCCATTTTCGCGCCGCTTGGATTCTGTTTTTTATCGACGTAGCAAATGAGCGTATCGCAGCCGTCAAGCATTTTTCGATTGCTGACGATGATCTGACGTTTGAAATGCTCGTCTTCTATGTCAAACATAAAGGTATTGACGTCCTGATACGGCACGAAATCAAATTCATCTTTCTTTTCGACCGTGTGATAACTCGTTAAAACGACGTCGATCTCAATATCGGGATACGTTGCTCTTGCCTGTTTGCAAGCGGATAAAGCCATAGAATCGAACTCGCCGTGCGTTCCCATTACAAAACGTCTGCAACCGTCAGCGATCTGTTTGGCGATAGCGGCTTCCAATCTCTCTTTGACCTTGCCTTCGTAATAAACTTTCCGATGACCGATAAACGCCGTTTTTTTATCCATATCACTATCCCAAAAGTTGTATTGCGGCAATGATACTGATAAAAATAAGATGCCGCCCTCATACGAGAACGGCAAATGCAGAATATACCATTATCGCATAAGTCGCCAAACCTTGTTCACATCATACTCCAAAGTGACACGAATAAATCCGTATTTAAGGAACTGTTGTAAACGCGATAGAAGGTATAATTCTACCACACATATAGTTCCCATAAATAAGGATAAATATTTAGTGTCACTTTAAAGAAGTGAGTTGACGTGAGAGATTATGCCTAAACATAATCCAAGATTTGGCGTATTTATTATAGGTTATTTTGCAAAAAAAGTCAATCTTATACGCTTTATGTAAGCAAAATAATAACTATTTTTTGACAATTCCGCCTTTATCCTTATAATACTCGACAATAGACAAAAGCAACGTGGAAAACAATGCCTTTTGTTCGCTTGCCGAATAAGCGTCAAAACTCGGTATGCCTTTCGTCGTAATCTTTTTTATCGGTTGCGAAGATTCTTCCTTTTTAACTGTCTTTTTCACTATGACTGCCTCCTGTTTTTGTAAGCAGTCTATAAGGCGAACTCGCAAGTTTCTTTCGACTTCAAAAATATTTTTTTACTTTTTTCATCTAACTCGCAAATTTTCTGCGACTTTAACTCGTAATCTTTTTGCTGACAGGAAAGAGGCATAACGCTTTTTTTCTTTCTCGTTGGAAAGCCTATCCGATTTCGGAATTGAAACTCTGACACGGACAGACAATAAACGAGCCACCGCAAGGGTAAAAAATATAGTGAGAACTTTCAAAAAACAAGACATCTCCCAATATTTTTTCCTTTTTCCTTGCTGTGTTCGCCGAAAATCGGATTGATCGGTTTTCCGTCGAAAGACAAAAAAATATAAAGGAGCAAAAAGTATGAAAAAAGCAGTTATTTACGCACGTTATTCCAGCGATAGCCAAACCGAGCAGTCTATCGAAGGTCAACTTCGTGTTTGCAAGGACTATGCAAAAGCCAATAATATCCTCGTAGTGGATACTTACATAGACAGAGCGATGACGGGCACAAACGACTTGCGCCCCGATTTTCAACGTATGTTGAAGGACAGCGCAAAGCACCAATGGGAAATCGTCCTTGTGTACAAGTTAGACCGTTTCTCTCGTGATAAGTATGAAACGACTATTCACAAACACACTCTGAAAGAGAACGGCGTTAAGTTAATGTCGGCGATGGAAAATATACCCGACACACCCGAAGGAATTATCCTTGAATCGTTGCTCGAAGGTATGAACCAATACTATTCGGCGGAACTCGCCCAAAAGATAAACAGGGGTTTGAAAGAGAGTTGGAGCAAAGGTCAGACGACCGGCGGAAGAACTTTCTTCGGATATGACGTTATCGACAAGAAATGCGTCGTCAACGAATATGAAGGAAGTATCGTTCTCGAAGCCTTTACCAAGTATGCACAAGGCTACAAAGCACGGGCTATTGTTGAGATTTTCAAAGAAAAAGGCTACCGTCGCAAGAACGGACAGTATATAGACGAAAATTACCTTTACCGTATCTTGCGCAATATCCGTTATACTGGTATCGTTGAGCATCAGGGCGTCATTTACGACAAAATCTTTCCGAGAATCGTATCGGAAGAACTCTGGCAAGCCGTCAGTGCAATTACGGACGATAACAAGATAGCGCCGAGCCGCAAGAAGGAGATATTCGACTTCCTTCTTTCGGGCAAACTTGTCTGCGGACGTTGTAAGCATAGAATGGTCGGCATAAGCGGAACTTCGCACACCGGGGATTCTCATTATTATTATGCTTGTCAGGCAGGCAGGCGTAAAAAGGTTAAATGCCCCACAAAGCCGATACGAAAACAGTATCTCGAAGATATCGTCATCGACACGACGGTAAAACTGTTAAGCAGCGTTTCCGTTATAAGCGAACTCGTGCAGAAGATTTACGACGTCCACCAAAACGAAACGGCAGACGATACGGCGTTAAAGTCTTTGGAGCAAAGACGGAAAGAAGCCTTGCGAGCGCAAAACAATATGATAAAAGCCATTGAGCAAGGCATTATCACCGAAGCAACGAAAGGCAGGTTGACCGAACTTGAAACGGAAATCAATCACCTTGATTTTGAAATCGCAAAAGAAAAAGCGCACAACTACGCTTTTCTGACGGTCGAGCAAATCGAGCATTATTTGAGTCGTTTTGTCTTTGACAACTCAACCGATATGAAGGTGCGGAAGTTCCTAATAAACGCCTTCGTCCGCGAAGTGATATTATACGACGAAGAAGTCGTCATCACCTACAACTTTACCGATAGCCCCGAACATCTCAAAGTCAATAAAGAGCAAACTTTAAGAGAAGAACAGCAGATAGAACGGGCAAAATCATCTTCTTCTTTTGATTCAGGTTCGACCATTTTGGCAGGCTCTCCACCAAA
>Ga0256404_1001083_pt1 | contig 68632 bp, 47 predicted proteins | sample RumenRJG_01DNA_FD_185990 | JGI IMG/M metagenome (GOLD analysis project Ga0256404, IMG submission 185990) | Bovine rumen microbial communities from Lethbridge, Alberta, Canada - RJG_01 | ecosystem: Host-associated > Mammals > Digestive system > Stomach > Rumen | place: Canada: Alberta | collected... | reverse complement strand
TGGGCTGATGGCTATATCTTCTTCAAAAGTCATCATACTAATGGACTTCACGCTAAGTGATTGATAATTAATAGTTAATAAACAATAAATATTTTCCAATTATTTGAAAAGCAACATAGAAGAGAATATTGAAAATGTAGGGACGCGACGTGTCGCGTTAATGGGGTGGAAAGGCAAATCAAGTTGTTTGTCCAAGTTGCTCCAATAACGCGGCACGCCGCGTCCCTACATATCATCCGCAAAAACATCTTGTTTTCTTATGTTTTTGGTTTTTTCATTTGTTTTATTAAAGCCCGCAAAGCGGATTCTCTGCTGCCTTCACTTTTCGTTTTTCACTTTTCACTTTTCACTTCGCGCATCGCGCGGACTTTCCGCAAACTCCTTAGGCGACATGCCGAAGTGGCGGTGGAAGAGGGTGGAGAAGTGCGAGAGGTTCGAGAAGCCCACGGCGTAGGCGACCTGCGTGACGTTGATCTTCTGTTCGCGCAGCAGGCGGGCGGCCTGTTCCAGTCGGATGTTGCGCACAAACTCGCTGGTGGAGAGTCCCGTGAGCTCCTTCATCTTTCGGTGCAGCTGCGTGCGGCTGATGCCCACCTCCTGCGTCAGCACGTCGACGCTGAAGTTGCTGTCGTCGAGGTGCGCGTTCACCACCTTCATCAGGCGCTCCATGAGTTGTTCGTCGTTGCCCTTCGGCGTCGGCGCTTCCACGCGCTCGCGCTGCTGCTGGGCACCCGAGAACTTCCCTTTCAGTCGCTGGCGCGTGCGAATCAGGCTGTCCACCGTTGCCCGCAGCTCCGTCATGTCGAACGGCTTGTTCATATATCCGTCAGCGCCCTGCTCCAGACCTTCCAGGCGGTTGGCGACATCGGTCTTCGACGTGAGCATCACCACGGGAATGTGCAGCAGGTTCATGTTCGTCTTAATCATTCGCAGCATCGTGAAGCCGTCCATCTCCGGCATCATCACATCGCTCACCACGAGGTCGTAGTTGTTCGTGAGCAGCTCCTTCAGCGCCTCCTTGCCGTTTCCGCAGACACTGCAGCGGTAGTGGTGTCCCAGCTCCGAGGCGATGTAGTTCGCCAGCTCCAGGTCATCGTCGACGACGAGCACGCTGTGCTGATAGCCGGTCGGCGGTGGTGTTGTTGCCGGTTTTACGCGTTCCTCTTCCTTCAGGTGAGCGCAGCCCAGCGGTATCGTTACCACGAAGCGCGAGCCGTGGGTGTCAGTTCTGTTGTGAGCCTCGATGGTGCCGTGATGGAAGTCCACAATCATCTTACAGAGGTTCAGGCCGATGCCCGTTCCAGCCGAGGAGTTGTTCTGCGAGTTACGACCCTGATAGAAGCGGTCGAAGATGTGCTTCAGAGTGTCGTTGTCGATGCCCATGCCGTCGTCTGTCACCTCGAAGCGTGCCGAGTCGCCCGTAGAGCTCAGCGCCACCGACACGTTGCCTCCGTCGCTGCAGTATTTGAATGCGTTGCTCAGCAGGTTTGCCAGCACCTTGTCGAACTGGTTGCGGTCCACCCATGCCTCGAGCGAGCGGATGCCGTCGTGGTCGAACGAGAAGTTGATGTGTCGCTCCTCGGCGTTATAGTCGAACATCTTGCACACCCCCTTCGTGAATGCCACGAGGTCGGTGGGCTGACAGTGCAGATGCATCTGCTGCTTGTCAATCTTGCGAACGTCGAGAATCTGGTTCACGAGGTTCAGGATGCGGTTGGCGTTGTGCTCAATGGTGTCGATGTCGCGCATCGCCTCCTTCTGTCCGCCGCCGAGGTGTTGCTTCAGCTTGGCCAGCGGATCCATGATGAGCGTAAGCGGCGACCGGATGTCGTGCGTGGCGTTGATGAGGAACTTCATCTTCTCCTCGTCCATCAGGCGGCGCGTGCGACGACGGTAGGTGATGGCAGCACCAGCCAGCAATAGCAGGAACAGCAGGGCATAGAGCAGGCGAGCCAGCGTGGTGCGATACCACGGAGCCTGTATCGTCACCTCAATGCTCTTCGTGGGCGAGTAGGCGCCGTCGGCCAATGCTCGCACCTCGATGTTGTAGGTGCCGGGTTGCAACTGGCTCAGCGTGATGGTGTTCGTGCCGTAGTTGGTGTGCAGCCACGGTCCTTTGTTGATGCGGTATTCGAAGGCAACGTTCGTGGGGTTGGCGAAGTTCAGCTGCGAGAACACCAGTGTGAATGTGTTGTCGAGATACGACAGCCGGAACTTGTTGCTCAGCGGCACCGCCTCCTTCGTGACGCGCACGCCGTTGAGCTCGGTGAGCGTGTTCACCGACACACCTTCCACGATGAAATCCGTGAGCAGCAGGGCATCGGCTTGCTGTTGCATCGGCTTGATGGTGGCGGGCATGAACGTGGTCAGACCATCGTTGGTGCCGAAGAAGATGCGGTCGCCCTGCGTGTGCAGGCCCACCCCATAGAGGTACTCGCGGTTGTTCAGGCCGTTGCCGTTCACGTGGCCGATGAAGCGGTTCTCCTGGCGGTTGTGTTGCCAGATGCCCATCGACGTGGAACACCACAGGTCGCCGTCGGCGGCCTGCACGATGTAGCTGATGGCCTTGTCGCGCAACTGTTCGCTGCCGGGGTAGGGGGCCACCTGCCGCGACTTGCGGTCGTAGAGGTAGAGTCCCTGCTCCGTGCCGATGGCAACATTGCCGTCGCTCAGCTCGCACAGCGAGAAGCACACCGTGCCGTTCAGCAGTTGGTGCCAGCCGTGCGGGTGGAAGTTGTCGGCCTTCGGGTCGTAGCACGACACTCCCGACGCCGTGCCCAGCCAGATGAGTCCGTGGCTGTCGCACTGCATGCACATCACCCAGTCGTTGCAGAGGAAGCCGCGCACGGAGTCGCGGTTCGTGATGCTGTGGTTGCGCAGCTCATGCGTCAACGGGTTGTAGCTGCAGAAGCCGCGTGAGTAGGTCGAGAAATATAGGTTGCCCTGCTGGTCGGTGGTCATATCGTTGAACATATCGCACTCGAAGCTCACCTCGCGTCGACTCTGTCCCGATAGCGGGTTGTAGGCATACAGACCGTCGTCGGTGCCCACCCAGTAGCGGTGCTGGCGGTCACGGTAGATGAACTCCACGCCACGCGGAGCGCTGGGGTGTGCCGAGAGGCGGCCCTGGGCGTCGAAGCCGTATACGCCCACGCCCTGCACCGTACACCACGTCATCCCGCCGTCGCCCTCGCACACCGACGACACATTCGAGCCCAGCCGAACGTTTTGCATGCTGAAGTTCCAGTTGGCAAACTGCGGTTGCTGCTGTGGAATCATCAGCAAGCCCTTGTTCTGCAGACCCAGCCAGAGATTGCCCTTGCGGTCGAACAGCATGTTCAGCACCTTTGTCGTGTTCAGGTCGATGCCGTAGGTGGCCACCTGCACGCGCTCCAGGCGATAGGCTCCCTCGCGCTTCGTCAGCTTCCACAGACCGCTGCCGCGCGTGCCCAGGTAGAGCGTTCCTGCCCCGTCGGCAGCTGCTGCGTCGAAGACGATGCTCGCACCGCCGCCGTCAGGGCCGGGCTGTGCTGTGATGGTGCTCACGCCCTTGCCGTCGTAGACCATGATGCCGTTCTGACCAACGATGTACACATCGCGGCCGGCATCGACGATGCTCACCACATCACCCACTGCTGACTGGAACGCCTGCTTGCGCTTTCCCTGCGTCACGGCAAACGCCTTGTCGAAGCTGTATTTCCACACGCGCCCCTTGCGGTCCACCACCAGTCCGCGATAGTAGCCGTCGGCCTCGCCAACACCATATTCATGGGCGTAGGCAAGCACGCTGTCGGGGCTGTCGCCCATGTTGTAGCGGAAGGCACCATAGCCCGATGTGCAAATCATGATGCTGCCGTCCCGGAGGCGGGTGAGGTCGGTCACGCGCGGTTTCATCGTGCCTGGGAAGCGATAGTGGCGGAAGCGGTTCGTCGCGGCGTCGTAGTAGTCCAGGCCGTGATTCGTGCCCACCCAGAGATTGCCGCCCTTGTCGCTCAGCAGCGACACCACGGTGTTGCCCATGAGCGTCGTGCTATCGGCATCGTTGTGCAGAAAGGTCGTGAAGCGGTAGCCGTCGAAGCGGTTCAGACCATAGTCGGTGGCTATCCAGATATTGCCATAGTCGTCCTGGCACATGTCGCTAAGCAGGCTGCTCGAGAACAGACTTGAGGGAATATAATGGCCAATCTGTGCGCCCGCGGGCATACACAGACAAAGGAACGACACAAAGAAAAATACCCAACGTCTCAGCATGATCGTCAGTAGTTATGATAATGTTTTTGTAATCTTGCAGGCAAAGTTACACATTTTTTTTCGATACCGACAAATTTTTCCGCCACTTTTTGCATTTTCGTTTCGCAACAGCCCCGCCAGTCATCGTGTTTTCGTGTGTTGAAAAGTAGTGACCAAATAAGCAGGGAGCATGCATCTAATGAGGCGATAAAAAACATGATACTTGATAAAAGCAATGCTTTGTGGTTTTTAACTCAATGCTTTTGGGCTACAAACTCAATGCTCTTGGGTTGCAAACTCAATGCTCTTGGGTTCTAAACTCAATGCTCTTGGGTTCTAAACTCAATGCTCTGAGGATGCAAAGTCAATGCTTTTGGGCAGTAAACTCAATGCTCTTGGACAGCAAGCTCAATGCTCTTGGACAGCAAGCTCAATGCTTTGTGACAATAGGCTTTTGTGTGATATAAAAAAGTGCAATGCGAGGGCATTGCACTTTGCTATAAGTATGGTGTTTTGTAATGAAAAGCAGCAAATGCTGATGGGGTGAGGCGGCCTTTTACTCAATGTACCTTGCGGCTGCGCTTCGTGCCGTTGCCGTCGATGTATTGCTCGATGACGATGCCCTGACGGGGATGAGGGGTGGTGAGGCGACGGCCGGAGAGGTCGTAGGTGGCGACGGTGGACGGGGTGCCGCTGGTGGGCAGGGCGACGGCATCGGGGTCTTGCTTGGTGAACTGCCAGGCGTCGAACTGCACATTGGTGGCCGACGTGAAGACGAAATAGATGGTTTTCACTCCACGGAACACAGCGGGGTCTACGTCGATGACGTGGTCTTCGAACGTGGTGGACGAGAAGTCGAGGGTGGCAGAAGCCTTGGCGGTCTTGCTGTTCAGGCGCAGCTCGAGGGTGCCGGTGCCCTTGGCGCGCAGCATGAACGAGGTTGCTCCGGGCGATGAGAAGTCTACCTTGCGCAGCTGAGTCCATGCGCCTGCCGCCATCTTCACCTGCAGGTTGCGCGAGGCGTCGTTGCCCAGGGTGTTGATGCTGGTGTTCTTGCTGATGTTGGTGAAGTTCTCGTAGCTCACGCCGCCGCTGGTGGCCATTGTCTCGGCCTGCTGCAGGGCATAGGGGTCGAGGTTGCGAATGGCGCTGACGCCCGACTTCGTGAGTGTGAGCTTGCTGATTTTCTGTGTGCTCTCGTTGACGATGGCCTTGTTCACGCCGATGGAGCGGTAGCCGGAGGCATCGCTGTTCATGGCACCGCCGTTCTTCATGGCCTGCTCGAGGACTGTGGAGTGATAGAACAGATAGTACTCGCCCTCGTACTTATGCAGGTGGGTGTGGTTGTTTCCCCAGCCCATGCCGAAGTTGCCTTCGTTGGGCACATACTCGCCGCGATACTCCCATGAGTCGGGGTCGAGGGGGTTGTCGGACACCATGTAGCACATGCTGCACGACGACGGGGCGGGATTGCTGCCGCGCTTGGCGAACTTGCTCCAGTCGTTGCGGTCGGACCACGAGGTGTTATAGGTGTAGACATAGCGGCCGTTCATCATGTTCAGCTCGCTGGCCTCGAAGAGATAGGGTGCGGGCATGTTCACGGCGCTGCCGTCGAGGGCAATCATGGAGGGCTTGAGCTTCGCGATGCGCGAGTTGCCGGGCCAGAGGTTCGAGCCTGTGGACTGTGGGTCGCCGCCGCCGAAGGCTATCCAGCCGGTGCCGTTGTCGTCGATGACGACGCCTGGGTCGAAGACCCAGTTGCAGGGGTCTACGCCCGGCATGCCGTGTCGGATGAGGGCGTTGCTGAGTGGCGACTTGAATGGTCCGACGGGTGATGAGCCTTTGATGACTCCCACGCTGCCGCCTCCGTTGGCGAAGTAGACGAAGAACTCCTCGCTGCCGTTGGCGGTGGTGCGCCACACGGCCGATGGTGCCCACGACTGTCCGCACCAGGAGCCGCAGACCTTACCGACGTCGATGGTGCCGTGGAAGGTCCAGTTCACCATATCGTCGGTGGAGAAGACCACGAGCGACTTGATGTTTCCATAGCCGTTGCTGCCCTTCTTGTTGTTGCGGATGTACTGCTGATGGTCGTTGGTGCCATAGACGTAGAGTCGTCCCTGATAGTCGATGGCGGTGGGGTCGGCGCAGAACACGCTTGCGCTGATGGGGTTGCCTTCGCCAATGGCTTTGTAGTTGGTGGCCATTGTCTGTGCGCCGGCTTGCAGTGTAACGGCCAGGAGTGTGGCCAGGAGTGTGATTCGGTGTTGCATGTCTGGTTGTTTTTGAAAGAAGGCGGTTGCCGATATTCACATACAGGCAACCGCAGATTACTGTTTTTATATTACCATAACTAACTAACTTATTTCTAAAAGAGTTTAAAGGGTTTAAAGGGGAGTGAAAGGGGAGAAAAGGGACGAATGCCTTGTGGCCAACGGTAGGGGCAAACCCTTTAAGCCCTTTTCTCCCCTTTATACCCTTTATGCCCTAAGGAAGAGGCAGATACCAGTTCTTGGGATCCATGAGGAGGGACTCGAGGGCGGCGTCGACGGTGCCGGAGCGGCGAGCAACGGGCTTGGCCAGATAGGCGGGGTCGTTGCGGCGCAGGGCAACACGCATGAGGTCGTAGTAGCGGTAGCCCTCGAAGGCTCCCTCGAGTGCCATCTCGTTGATGATGAGGTCCTCGATGAGCGGAATCTGATACTGCACGGTGTCCTCACGGCTGTTGAGTGCGTGGTCGGGCAAGGGCAGCTCGTAGAAGGCGTTGGCCTCGCTGTCGCCGGAGCCCAGGGAGTGGATGCCGAAGGTGGTCTCCTTGGTGAACGTGTTGGCATCGAAGGAGATGAGCTGTCCGGCCTTCTCCTGCTCGAGGCTGTCGACGTAGTTGACGACATTCTCCGGGCAGAGTCCGTACTTCAGGATGGCGAATGCCGACTGGGGCAGTCCTGCGCGGTTGAGGGCCTCAGCGTAGCGCAGGTAGACCATAGAGCGACGATAGGTGATCACGCGGTCCTCGACAATCTTATTGATGGTCTGTCGGAGCGAAGAATACTCGGAATAGGGGTCTTGTCCGCCAACTGACGTCATGCGGTAGTTGGCATAGAGGCGCAGGTCGCCGACGAGGATGTCTTCCGGCAGACCGACGGTGGGAGCGTAGATGGTGTCGGTGTGCGTGTCGGTCTTATACTCCATGCAGTAGGTCTGTGCTGCCGAGAGCTGTCGCATTGCTGCGGAGGGCGTGAGCTGATAGTAGTAGTTGTTCTCGTTGGTGGAGTCGAAGATGTTGCGCAGGTCGCTGACGACGCCGTCGAAGACGCGGTTCTCCATCGGGATGACGCTCAGCACCTCGCTGGAGCTGGTGAACGAGTAGCCGTTGGTGGGGCGCAGGAACTCGCTCACACTGGGCCAGGTGATGCGATGCGGACTGAGCGTAATGGGGTTCTGCTCGTCGTTCAGATAGTCGTGATACCAGCGTGCAGCCTCCTGATAGCGTCCTGCCCAGAGGCAGAGGTCGCCAAGCAGGGCTCGCATGGGGATGAAGAAATCCTTCGAGTCCCAGTTGCCGATGGAGCCGAACTCCGGCAGCTCAACGCGGGCATAGGGTGTGAGGTCGTCGATGAAGTAGTTGCAGATTTCCTGCAGCGAGGAGTGCTTCATGGTGAGAGCCTGCTGTGCCTCCTGCTCGGTCATGACGGGCTGGAGCACCAGCGGCACTTGTCCGTAGGCTTGTGCGAGCTGCAGGTAGGTCCATGCGCGGAACGCCTTCACGGCCGCATACTCTGCGCGGAACAGGGTGCGTCCGCGTCGCTGCAGAGCGGTGTCGACATGTGCCAGATAGTAGTTGCAGTTGTTGATGACGCCATAATAGTCGCTCACAGCATTGTACTTATTAGGCTGCGAGAAGTCGAAGGCGGCCAGTCGCTTCAGGTCGGCAGAGGCGGCATCGGTGACCTCAGCGAGGTCGCCGCGCATTTCGCCGAGCAGGACCACACGGTCGGCGATGAGCTGCATCTTGTTGACGATGCCCAGCACGCTATAGACGGAGTCGGTGGGGTGGTTGAGGGTGTTGTCTTTCTCGAACTCCACGAGGTTCGACTCAGTCTCGAGGATGTCGCTGCAGCTGGTCAGCGTTGCTGTGATGAAGCAACACGCTGAACAGGCGAGGAGATATTTTTTGATGCTCTTGGTAATCATAATTATCAAATATTATTAAGTTTCGCGAGGCTCCACTTTTTTAAGGGCTTAAAGGGCTTAAAGGGGAGTGAAAGGGGAGAAAAGGGACGTATGCTTTGTTGCTACCAGGGGGGAGGGGCAGGGCTATCGTCTCTTTAAGCCCTTTTCTCCCCTTTTATACCCTTTATGCCTTTCCTGCGATAGTTGAATGATTCATTATAGATTGATGTTGAGTCCTACGGAGAAGGAGCGACCCGTGGAAAGCAAGCCGCGGTCGATGCCCTGTGTGAGGACGCTGCCGGCGATGGAGCAGTCGGGGTTGCTGCCGAGGTAGCGCGTGACGGTGAAGAGGTTGTCGGCGCTTGCCCAGACGGTGATTCCCTGCAGGTAGGTGCTATGCATCGGCAGGTGGTAGCTCAGCGTGATGTTGCTCAGGCGCAGATAGGAGCCGTCCTCGATGAAGCGGTCGCTGAAGCGACTGTTGCCCATCGTGTCGAGATAGGAGGCACGCGGGATGTCGGTGACCTGACCTTCGGTGGTCCAGCGGTTCTGCATGGCTGTGGTCTGGTTGACGAACAGCGAGCCGCCCTCGAGCAGCGAGCGCTGGTAGTTGAACACATCGTTGCCCAGCGAGTAGTTCACGACGGCCTGCAGCGAGAGGTGCTTCCACGTGAGGCGTGTGAAGATGTTACCATAGATGTCGGGGTTCGGGTCGCCGATGACCACGCGGTCGTCGTTGTTGATGAGGTGATTACCGTCGACATCGAAGAAGCGGGTGTCGCCAGCCTGGAAGTAGGCGCGCTCACCGTTTTCCTTCAGCAGATAGTGCTGGTCGGCCTGTGCCTCAGCATCGGTGGCATAGACGCCGAGCGCCTTCCAACCGTAGAACTGTGCGACGGGCTGACCGACCTGGGTGAGCATGGTGGCACCGAAGGCCTGCGTCTCGAACGAGCGGTTGCCAGGCAGGGCGGTGACCTTGTTCACATAGTGGCCTGCCGAGGCGCCGAGCTCCCACGAGAAGTCCTTCAGCGCGAGCAGACGGGCGTTCACCGAGAAGTCGAAGCCTTCGTTCTGCAGCTTGCCGTCGTTGCTCCAGTTCTGCTGCAGACCACTGGTCCACGCCAGCTGCTGCAGGGAGAGCAGGTTGGAGGTGTAGCTGCGGAAGTAGTTGAAGCGTGCCGAGAGACGGTTGTTGAGGAAGCTACCCGTGAGGCCTGCCGTGATGCGGCTTGTGGTCTCCCACTGCAGCTCGGTGTTTCCGATGTTTCCGATGGACTTACCGCTGGCTGTCTCGCCAAGCATGCGGTGTGCCACGAAATAGGTACGCGAGGCGGTGTACGACACGTCGTCGTTGCCCGTGAAGTCGATGCCGACATTCAGGCGCAGGTAGTTGATGCCCTTCAGCGTGGAGAGGAACTTCTCGTTGGTGAGCACCCACGAGGCCTGCAGCGACGGGAAGAGGCCCCAGACGACGCCTGCCAGCTTCAGACCCGACACCTCGGGACCGAAGCGCGAGGAGCTCTGTGCGGAGAGTGCTGCATCGACGTAAAAGCGCTCAGCAAAGTTGTAGTTCGCCTGTGCATACCAGGTGATTTCGCGTGTCTTGTCATCGGCACCGGAGGTGTTCTTGAAGCGCAGCGACGAGTTCATGTTCGGTGTCTTGTCGTTGGCGGTGTTGTAACCCATCTGTGCGGTGAGGTTGTACTCGTTGCTGATGTAGCGCATGCCGCCGAAGACGCCGATGGTGTGCGGACCGTACTGGTTGTTCCAGGTGAGGCGCGTGTCGCTCTGAATAGCCGTCTGGCGTGCTGCCTGGCTCTGTGCGATGTTCTGCAGCGTGGTGCCTTCGTCAAGACCCTTCACGACGAATGTCGGTACGCCCTGTATGGGGAGGTAGTACTGCTCGTTGGTGTTGACGAGCCCCAGCGTGAAGTGCTCGCTGATGGAGAGTCGGCGGTTGATTTGGTACTTCGGTGTGACGGCAAACATGACCAGTCGGTTACCGAAGGAGTTGCGGTTCTTGCCTTCACCATTGGTGAGAATGCTCACGGGGTTGGCCAGGCGGCCACGTCCCTGGAAGAGGCCTTCCAGATAGTCGTCGGCCTCGGCGAGGTAGTGGCTCAGGTTGCCATACTTGTCGAAGGCATAGGGAGTGAGGAACGGAGCCTTCGCCAGCGCGAGGAATCCCGGAGCGGTGATGACGGTGGCCAGCGGCTCAGCGGGAGCGCCGTCGTCGCGCAGGCTGCGGTCTACATCGCTGTAGGAGGCGTCGAAGCGTACGTCGAAGCCCTTGAAGACATTGATGTCGGAGTTCAGTCGCATGTTGAAACGCGAGTAGTCGTTGTTGCGCAGCGTGCTGTTACCGAGCGAATAGCCTACCGAGAGGTTGTAGGATGCCGCATTGTCACCACCCTGCACGTTGATGCCGTAGTTCTGCGAGAATGCGTTGTGATAGATTTCCTTCGTCCAGTCGGTCTGGTTATGATACTGGTTGTAATAGTAGTAGTCGGGGTCGCTGTTCAGGTACTTCATCTTTCCGAGCTGCGAGGGATTGGTCTTGCTGGCCAGCAGGTCGGTGGTGTAGAGGCGGTAGTCGTCGGCGTTCATCATCTCCGGCAAGCGAGGGATGAGCTCGTAGCGCGTGTTGAGCGTGACGTCGATCTTCGTGGCCATGCTCTTGTTGCGCTTGGTCTTGATGAGGAGCACGCCGTTGGCACCCTTCGCACCGTAGAGAGCAGTACCGTTCTTCAGCACGGTGACGGTCTCGATGTCGTTGACGTTCAGGTTTGCCAGCAGGTTGTTGAAGTAGCCGTCGTGGAGCATGGTGCGCGTGTACTGCATGTCCATGATGACACCGTCGATGACGACGAGCGGCTGGGCGTTGGCGTGCAGGGAGTTGATGCCCTGAATGAGCATGAAGTTACCCAGGCCGGGGATGCCTCCGTGGCTGATGCTGCGCATGTCGGCACCCAGTTGCTGGGCAACCAGCGGGTCGATGCTCAGCTCAGAGTTGTTGTCGAAGCGGTTGGCCTCGGCGCTGATGGTGGCATGCGTCGTCTCGGCATACTGACCGGTGAAGTCCTGCGAGTAGAGCTTGGCATTGGCCACAGCGTTTCCTGTGCCGTCAGCATTGTCGACGATGGCGTTCTGCTGGAGGCAGAAGCCTTCGAGTCGCATGGTGACAGACCGTGTGTAGTCGGGCACTTTCAGTTCATAGAGTCCCTGCTCGTTAGTCATAGCACTGTAGCGTGGATGTCCGTAGGCCACGACGATAACACCCGCCAGCGGTTCTCCTGTGGCGGCATCGACGACGGTGCCAGTGACTGTCTTCGTGTTCTCCTGCGCCATTGCCACAGCCGAGCCGAAGCAAACGATGAGCGTCAGGACGAGATATTTGATGCTTTTAGTAATCATATATGTGTGATATTGAGAAGTTCTTTCTCCGTGTCGCTACGAAAGCGTCGCTTCGCGCAGAGCGGAGAGGTTGTGAAGTAAAGTTATTTTCGCGGACGGAGATAGATGCAGTCGAGATACATTTCGCGGGCGTAACGCGAGGTCTCGCGGGCGAGAATGGAACATTGCAGCTTCACGGTGACCTTGATGTCGTTCTGGTCGTAGTTGCAAGCAGGGAACTGGAATGCCTCGGCGAGCACGACGGTGTCGACGCGCAGCGGATCGTTCTGGAACTGCGTGTTGTTGCAGTTGAAGGTCTGCGTGGCGCCCTCCAGGTCGACATAGGAGATGGTGGCCTTGAACTTATTGGGCTTCAGGTCGGGGTTGGTGGGGTTCGACACGGCCTTCGGCAGAATGATGGCACACACGTCGTAGGTGCCGCTGAGCGTGTTGTTGACACGGAACGTGAGCTCCCAGTTGGAAGTTGCCGTGCGCGGGATGATTTGCAGATAACCCGACTCAGAGATGGAGTCGGCAGCCAGGCGGCGAATGTTGTAGGAGCAGTCCTTGTCGGTTGTGATATACTGGATTTGCTCTGCCTCGCTCCACAGCTCACGGAAATAGGTTTCGGTGGGTGTGAAGGGCCACGTGTTGGTGGTGTAGAGGATGCCGTTGCTGCACGCGATGGGTGTGGTGTCGTAGAAGATTCCACCGGGCATGAATGGCTTCAGGAAGCGGTGGAAGACCTGACGGTGCGTGGTGTTGTAGTTGCGGTTCAGACGATAGGGCACCGAGACGAGCGAGTCTTCGGGCGAAGCCTGTTCGTTGAGATTGAAGACGGCATCGTCGAGCAGGGCGCGGAGCGACCAGAACTGCTGGATGGAGTCGCGCTTCAGCACTTTCTCGTCGTACTGGAAGTAGTGTGTGGCCTCGTCGTAGGCTTTCTGCCAGGCCTGCTGCGTGGGAGCCAGCACCCAGTAGGTGGAGTCTTCGGCGTCGATGAGGCCAATGCGCTGCAAGAGCGTGTTCTGCTCGATGACGACGGAGTCGACGTAGACGGGCACACCTTCCACGATACCTGCCGACACGGATGCATCGGGGTCGAAGCGGTCTTGCTCGTATTGGCGAAGCATCGCGCCGATGGTGCTGAGCTGCGGCATGAGCGAGAAGGCCTCGTAGAGGTTCTGCCGATAGGGCAGGGGTCGCGACGTGATGTGCAGGATGCCGTTGCGGGCATGAATGTTCGGTGTCGTCACGCTGACGCCTTCAATCTCATGGTTGTCGCCCACGAGGTGCTTGGCGTTGAGCATGAGCAGCTTCGAGGCTGCCGAGGTCGTTCCGAGCGATGTGGTGGAACGCGACAGGTGGTTCATGACGAACGTCTTTTCAACGATTGAGTCGCCCTGATTGGTCTGTACGAGCTGCAGCAGCGAGTCGCGGTTGAACGAGCCGTTGACGGGTGCCACGAGGGTGAAGGTCTGTCCCTGGTCGAGCAGGTCGGCATAGCTCACGGCAGTCTTCTTATGGTGACGGAACACCTTGGTCTGCTGCAACACCTGGCAGAAATCGCTGAGCTGCGGGTTCTGCTGCAGTTGCTTCCATAGCGTTTGTTGTGCAGCTGCTTCCTGTGTGGCAGAGGGATTGTAGTGGTCGTCCCATTCGGCACAGGAGTTCAGGGTTGCTGCGATGCAGCAACACACTGAACAGGCGAAGATATATTTAACAAGTTTGGTAATCATATTTTGATGTTGTGATGTTGAGTTGATACTTAACCAGTGTTGACATTCAACTAGTGCGTGTCTTCACCCTGTGGGCTGCCATAGATGCTCTTCGGACAGAGTTCGATGTAGTCGAACGACCAGTAGCGGTCGGGATCGTCGAGAACTTGACGGAAACGCAGGTAGTAGGTCTGCTCGGGAGTGAGGTACTGAGTGGTGAGCACTCGGCGCAGATTCCAGTTGTTGCCACGAAGCGGATGGTCGGCATCCCACGGGCGGTAGCTGTCCATACCCTTCATGTAGCCACGATTGTGCATAGCCTTGTCGTTGGCGGTGTTCTCCTCGGGGTCGTCGGTGTCCTCGGTCCATCCGATGTTGGGGTCGGGACCATAGACGCGCAGGTCGACGGGAATGCCGCAGGGCTCGTTGTTCAGATAGACCTGGATGACGCCGCGCTCCTCACCGACGGTGTAGCCGAGACGGATTTCGTAGGTTCCAGAGGGAACGGGCGGCAGCTTGAATGCTACGTCGAACACACCCGAGATACACACGGCGTTGGCGCAGTAGGAGTTCCAGTAGCCCACATCGGAGTGTACGCCCACGTAGGTCTCGGGGCTTACCTTCCAGTCGGTGATGTACTGGTTCTTGAATCCGGTGAGGATGTCCTCGCCATAGCGGCCGCGGCCATTGCAGTTCATGAAGTCAGGGCTGAGCACGGTGGCATCGATGCGGATGCGGCAGTTCAGCACCTTGTCGCGCACCTCAGTGGTGTAGGCGAGGATGTCGTCGAGGTAGTGGTAGACACCGTTCAACGCATTCTGATCGATGCTTCCCGACTCAGACGGCGACAGCACTTTCACACCTCTGACGCTGATGTTGTTCTGCAAGCCCTTGCGGTTGATGAACAAGCCTGCGGGAGGACCGGCAAAGCGCATGATGGTGCCCGGACACATCGTCTCGTAGAACTCCTCGGGATCGCTCAGCGAGGTGTACCAGCAGTGCTCGCGCAGCTCGCCCGACTGTACCCAGCTGTTGTACTGACCGATGCGCGGCAGCAGATGGTAGCTCACGAAGCGGTTCAGCGGGTTCTTGCGATGCTTGAAGTCGTCGTCATAGAGTCCGGCGTCCTCGGGGTAGGTCTGGTCGTAGATGCGCTTGGCATATGCCTTCAGGTCGTCGAGGTTGTTGATGCCGTGAGCACGATAGATGGAGTCGGGCTCCACGAATGCCGTGTACTTAAAGTAGCGCTTCTCGGGCCAGAACGAACGGGTGTAGAGAGCCGAACCCGACGTACAGCGCACCATCACACCCGTGTGTACGGAGTCTTCGCTGCAGTAGTAGCCCTCGTCGAGATAGCGTGTCAGCGAGTCGCACATGCCCGTGAGCTGCAGGGCCTGCGAGAAGATGGTGAGCGTGCTGTCCTCGGCAATCTTGTCGGCCAGCAGCAGGCTGCTCGATGTGATGACGTTGTTCAGGACGTGTACGACACCATTCGTGACGGAGTCGTTGTAGTCCACCATGCGTGCGTTCTTATTGATATAGTATACCAATGCGTTGTGGTTGGCAACATCCGAGTCGCTGGAGAGGACGATGTAGCTATCGTCCATGTTCAACTCCGGCAGGGCACCTTCGTCGATGTCGGTGGTGAAGAACGCACCTTTCTTAATGATGTGCGTGCGTGCGATGGTGTCGCAGGTGGCGGTGGGAATACCGTCGATGTCGCTATAGCCCATGCGCTTCAGATAACGCTCGATGCCTTCGTTGTTCGGGGCAAAGAGGGTGTACTGGCCATAGGTGGCGAGCATCGAGAAGTAAGGTGTGCGCTTCAGGATGCCGATGAACTCGCTGAAATCCTCGGAGTGCTCCTGCAGGAACTCTGCTGCGGTGAGCTTCGTCGACGAGTAGTAGTTCTCGGGGACGTCGTCGTTGTCGACGCACGACGTCAGCAACCCGCTCACTCCTCCAACGAGCATCACGAGCCATACCAACAGCTTCTTTATCTTTTTCACGTGTGTTGCAATCATTCGGCAACATACAGAACTTTTGCTAATCATATTGGATTCTGATTTTATGTTTTAACGAATTAATTTGTCAGCTCCGAGTCTTCACCCTTGTTGAATGCAGGATTCTGCTTCAGCAGCGGGTTCACCTTCAGTTCGCTCTTGGCATAGGGGAAGTAGATGATGTTCGGGTCGGCAAGCTTGATCTTCAGGGCGTTCACGTTCTCGATGTACTTACGTGACGTCAGCGAGATGAGTCGGGTGTTGTTGCCGTCGCGGCGAGCCATGCGTACGAGGTCGTACCAGCGCTTGCCCTCGAACATGAATTCGCGCTGGCGCTCGGCCATCAGCAGCTCCTCCATCGATGCCTTTGAGTTCACGTAGTCGCTCATCTTCAAGGTGTCGGTACGGGCGGCGGTGGTTACGTCGTTGGCGCGCTTGTTGACCTGGTTGATCAGCATGAAAGCACGCTCGTAGCCTTCTTCGCCACGCTCGATCTCAGCTTCAGCCTTGATGAGCATCATGTCGGTGAGGCGGTAGAAAATCCAGTTGGCATCAGCACCGGAGCGACGTGTGCGGCTTGTGTTCAGGTCGGCCTCCTTGGTGACGTTCTGCGTGGTGTAGCTGATGGTACGCAATGCATATTTCGTGATGGCATAGCGCGAGTTGTCGAGCATCGACGCCTCGTAGACGCGGCCATCGGTTTTCTTGAATATCGTGTTGGTGCCCTGTGCGGCATCCTTGCAGAGGAAGTCGGGAGCGGTGAGGCGGCCGGTGACGTTGTTTGAGTTACCGTAGAAGTTGCTCACCCACGTGTTGGTCTGGCTCTGGTTGGTCTGGAAATAGAGCTCAAAGATGCTCTCGAAGGAGTTGCCCGTTCCGAAGATTTCGTTGTAGGCATTTCCGCAGACCGTGCTGCCGATGGGCTTTGTCAGGATGAGAGGAATGTCGCCAAACAGTCCGATGTTGTTCACATTACCCTCGCGCTGCAGCATTTCTTGGTATTGCTGGCGCTTGTGGTCGATGACCAGGTCGCAATAGCGGATGCTGTTGTCCCAGTCGCCCTTCCAGAGGTACAGGTCGGCCAGCAGGGCATAGATGGCCCAGCGCGTGATCTTACTCGTGTTCACATAGGCGTTCGGGCTCTCGTCGGTATAGTAGCGTCTGACGGCGAGGTCCTTCACATTCTCAAGGTCTTTGATGAGCGAGTCCAGAACAGCCTCGAAAGGTGTGGCAGGCAGCACGTAGGGCTGCGTGTCGTCGATGCTGGGCTCGGTGGAGTAGGGTACGTCGCGGAACGTTCTGATGAGATAGAAGTAGCACAGAGCGCGCAGGGCTGTTGCCTCTGCGATGTTGGCCTTCATCTCTTCCTCAGTGTAGTTCGGGTCGATGGCCTGCACCTTTGGTGCATAGTGGCAAACGGTGTTGCAACGGTTGATGGCCTCGTAGAACTTCGACCAGTTGCAATAGGCGTTCGACGGCAGGAGGTTCTCCTTCAGGATTTCATTGATTTCGTTGGGGACATTCGCACCCAGTCGCATGTTATCGCTGCGCAGCTCGCCCCACACGGCCATTCGTGCCAGGCAGTCGCTGTTCTCCAGTGTCTCGTAGCAGCTGTTCATAACACTCGACACGTCTGCCTTCTCAGTCCAGTAGTTCTCCAGCACCACTTCATTCGTCGGCAGGATGTCGAGGAAGTCGTTGCAGCTAGTGAGGGTTGCTGTGATGCAGCAACACACTGAACAGGCTAGGATATATTGTTTGATTCTCTTGGTAATCATAATTATCAATTGTTCATTATTCATTATTAATTATTAGAATACCACTGTGATACCTGCGGTGAACGATTTTGCACGAGGAGTCTTTGCCCCGTCGGTCACCACGCCCATTGAGCCATAGCCTACTTCAGGATCGGCACCAGAGTACTTCGTCAGGCAGAAGAGGTTGTTAGCAGAGAGATAGAAGCTCAGCTGCGTCAGACCAATCTTCTTGATGACGCGCGGGTCGAACGAATAGCTCAGCTGTGAGTAGTTCAAGCGGATGAACGAGCCGTTCTCGACGAAGCGGTCGCTGCCCAGCCAGTTGTAACCCGTCTGGCGCAGAGCGCGCGGGATGTCGGTGACGTCGCCTTCCACACGCCAACGCCAGTTCACGGCGCGGCTCTGGTTGTTGTTAGAATACATGTTCTCAGCTCTCATGCGTGCGGCATTGATGATCTTGTTGCCGTAGCGGAAGTTGAACTGGTTGTTCCATGTGAGGCGGCCGAAGTTCAGCTTGAAGCCGAAACCACCAGTGAACTTAGGCAGCGATGAGCCCAGATACACGATGTCGAGCTCGTTGATCTGACCGTCGTGGTTCACGTCGTCGTATTTGGCGTCACCACCGCGGAACTCGTAGTTCACCGAGCCGTAGCAGAACGTCATGGGCTTCGTCATCTGGTTCTCATCGAGGATGACGACATCGTTCTCGTCGCGCACGACAGGAGCATCGGGGCCGCTGACGCCAGGAATCTCGGTCGGCGTGTAATCGGAATACTGATAAACGCCTTTATATCTGAAACCGTAGATGCTACCCATCGCACGATTGAGCTCCACGCGCGAGAGATACGAGCCGTTGTTACGGTCGAACTCGTGGTTGAGGCTGGCGAGACAGGTCTCGTCCATGCGGGTGATCTGGTTCTTGTTGTTAGCAAAGGTGACGTTCACGTCGAAGCTGAACTTCTTATAGCGGATGATGCGATTGCCGTTCAGGTTGAACTCCCAACCGATGTTCTTCATGTCGCCCACGTTCTGATATGCCAGCGTGGAATAACCCGATGAGGTAGGAATGCCTCGGCTGGCCATCAGCAGGTCGGTGGTGTACTGCCAGTAGAGTTCCACATTACCCGTGATGCGCTCGTTGAAGAATCCGAAGTCGGTACCGAGGTTGTAGGTCTCCTTCTGCTCCCACTTCAGGTTTCGCAGCTGGATGTTCTGCGGGTAGATACTTCCTTCGCCGAGATAGCCGCTACCGTTACGATACTTACTGAAGAACAAGCCTTCAGATCCTGGCTGGCGGCCGCTGATACCCCAACCCGGACGGATGGAGAGCATCGACACGAAGGGCAGTGCCTTAATAAACCACGGCTCTTTGCTGATGTTCCAACGAAGGGAGAATGCAGGGAAGTTACCCCAGCGCTGGTTGTCGCCGAACTTTGTACAGCCGTCGCGACGGACGGTGAAGTCGGCCATATAGCGTGCCTTGTAGGCATAGTGTGCAGAATAGGTGAAGTAGATGCTGCGCCACTGTCCGCTACCGGTGCTGATGTCTTGAATGATACCTTCGGCAGCAGGGCTGGTGATGCTTCCTGAGGGCAGACCCCAAGAGACGGTGCGCTGGTCAGAGCTGGTACCACTGGTGAGCTGTCCGCGAAGCATCATCGTGAGCACGTGGTCCTTGTTCTTGAAGGCCGGCGTGAAGGTCAGCGTGTGCGTGGTGGTCACACCCAGGCTCTTCGATGAGCTGGCCGTTGTGCGGTTGCTCTCGCGGTTGTTGGTGTCGTTCCATCCGCGTGTGCTGAGCGACAGCGGCATGAACTGGTCTTCGTAGCGGTTGAAGATGTTGAACACCACCTTGCCTTCATAGGCCAGGCGTGTCTTGTCTTCCTCCAGTCCCAGCAGGTTATAGCGCAGCTTAAACTCCGGCGTGATGTTATAGCTGGTCTCGTCGTTGCTGGCCAGATGGGCAAGAGCGACGGGGTTCTTATGGTCGAGCTGGTCGCGCAGCTGAGAGGAAACCGTAGGCAGCATGGAGTAGTAATCCTCCAGGTCGTTGCCGTTGCGGTCTTGCTCGTAAACAGAAAGGTTCGGCATGCGGACGTAAGCGATTGACAGCAGGTCGCCGTTGTTCTTCTTGTTCTTGGTGTAGGTGAGGGCGATGTTGGTCTCAATCTTGATGCGGTCGCTGACGAAGTAGTCGAGGTTCACACGCGATGTGAAGCGGTTCAGCACCTGCTCGATGATAGAACCCGTCTCGTGGTCGTAGCCCGCACCGATGCGGAAGTGAGCCTTCTCACCACCACCGGTCAGGGCGAGGTAGTGGTTCTGTCGCCAACCCACCTTCTTCACCTCCTTCAACCAGTCGGTGTTGTTGTTATACATCTCGTATTCTGAGAAGCTGGGGTTGTAGTTCAGCTCGGGGATATCGCTCGATGCATCGCTCAGTGAAGGATTGAAGTATTCCTCCTTGAGCAACATGGTGTATTCATCACCGTTCAGCATCTCGTAGCCGTTGGGCTGATAAGTTCCGGTGAGACGGTAGCTGTAGTTCACACGAGTCTGACCACGCGTACCACGCTTCGTCTTAATCTCGATAACACCATTCGAACCCTGCGAACCCCAAACAGCCGTTGCGGCGGCATCCTTCAGCACCGAGATGCTCTCGATGTCCTCAGGGTTCACGTTCAGAAGTTCTGCAAACTTTTCCTCGTTGGCCGACTGGAAGTCGAAGTTGTTGGTGTTGGTCTCCCAAACGTTGCCATCAACGACGATAAGCGGTTCGCTCGAACCATTGATACTCGACACACCACGCAGACGCATCGAAGTACCACTACCCAGGTTACCTGAGTTGGCCACGATGTCAAGTCCGGCGATACGTCCCTGCAGGGCCTCGTCGACAGTGGTGATAGCCAGACCGTCGAACTCCTTCATGTCGATGCTCTGACGGGCAGTAGAGATTTCGTCGAGCGGAATCTGTAGTCCGGCGCCATCGGTACGGCGACGAGCGGTGACGGTGACTTCGCTGATTTGCGTGGCGTCGACCATCGTCACCTCGTAGTGAGTGCGGTCGAAGCGGAACGTCTGTGTCTTGTAGCCGACGAAGGAGATGCGCAGCTTGTCCTTCACGTTTTTCACACGGAACGAGAAGTTACCGTTGATATCGGTGACGGTAGATGCGACGATACGATTGGCGGCATCGATTTCAACGACGTTCGCCATCACAACAGGGCCGAAGTCATCGACGACGGTACCGCTGATGACATCGCCTGCTTGTTGGGCAAATGCATTGATAATTGACAATTGACAACTGAGAATTATCAATCCTAATATTCTATATAGTCTGTTACTCATCATTGTATTTCAGTTTTCAATGATCAATTACTCAATTAATAAGGGTGCATCGATGAGATGTACAACGGCCGACGAGCTGGTCTCGATCATGCTTGCGCTGGCAGCATCGCGTGTGTTGTACTGATACTCGCGGGCCACGCGGTTGAAGAGCTGCGGGTCGGCGGTGAGTACGCGGCGGTGGTTGCCAGCATGGTCGGTGAGGCTGATGCCATTGGTGCCGAGCTCGGCATGCAAACGATAGAATCGACCTGTCGAGGGGTCGAGAACAGCGGTCTCAAAGTCACCGGTCTCTTCTTTTGCTCCGATGAAGAGGGCGTTATCCTGGATGTGATAGCGCAGGAAGTTCATAATTTGCAGCGAGTCGCGGGTCTTTCCGGAGAGGTTGCCGGCTTCCTCAAGCTCTTCCACCCGCTCCCACGACGACAGCTTGCCTGCCTTCTGCATGGCCTCGATGCTCTCGTTGGTGGGCACGTAGATGGTGTAGTGATAGGTGTTGAAGACGCTCAGGTTGTCGCCGCCGCAAGCATTACGGCTGTTGTGGATGCGCTCGAAAAGGCCGCTGCCGTCCATCAGTTCCAGGAACTTGCTGTACTGATCGTTGCTGGCCAGCACGTCACGCACCGTCATGCTTGTTCCCAGAATGGGTGCGTTGTCGAGCACATAGCTCTTACCGTTACCGCCGTCGGTCTGGTCGTAGATGAAGTTGATGCCGAGGGGCTCGCTCTCGTTGGTCTGGTAGCTGCCCTGCACGGTCATGCGCTCGGGTGTGGAGGTATTGGTGACACGAATCTCCGTGCCGCCCTTGGTGCGATAGTATTCCTTGCCGTCCTCCACATTTCCGATCACGATATGGGTGTCGAGGATGTCCTTCAGGCGGTTACGCATAATGGCAGGGTCGGTGATGCGACCGATGCTGTCGCCAACCTCGCCTGTTGCCTCGTCGTAGTTCCAAACGCTCGCCCACACACGTTCCTCTTTATTTACTTTCGAAGCGTCGTAGTGGAAGCGCAACAGCTGGCGCGAACTCTTGCCGTAGCTGCAGGGATCAAGATACGACAACAGGGCGTTGTTCGTCGGGATGAAGAAGCTATAGTAGGAATTGAGCGAGTTCAGGTAGACGTTGTACTGAAGTTGCTCAATGCCCCAGTACATGATGCGCATCGTCTCGTTGATCAGAGCGGGGAACGACACGCTCACGTAAGCAGTGGGCGAATAGACGCGGTTGGTGAGATAGATGGCGCCGTTGCAGCCCAGCCAGACCGAGTCGATGGCCGAGATGTCGACACCCATGGGGTCGTTGGCGTCGTTGAGGATACCGTCGAACTTCGAGGGAACCGACGAAACGAACGAACCCAGCATGTTGTTGTTGATGAGCTTCGAGATGACCTCGTCGGGAACAGCCTCCCAAGTGCCGTAGTAGTCTTTCAGCACGCGGCCGGCACCGTTCTCCCAGTATTCGTTGAGAGCCTCGTCGCTCGGCACCATCATCACGGCCATGTCGCGCTGGAGCACGATGTTACCGTCCTGGTCGTTCAGACCTGAGTAGTAGGCATTCCATTCCGGGTCGAACTTCAGCGTTCCGTTCACGGGACCACCATACGGCGTTGCCGTCAGAGGCTCGCCGCCTTGCGACTTTTCCGAGAAGAAACGCTTCTGGAACACCGTGTCTACATTCGTGCCATAAAGGAAATTATATTGTCGTGTGAGTTCTTGGGTGCGATCGGGATAAGGAGCACAGAAACGCTCTAACAACTCGTTATAGAGGCGTGTGTTCTTCTTCTGAGCCAGCAACTCGGCCATATTCGGCAGCGGAGTGATCACTTCTTCCATCTTGTGGATGAAACCGTTCGAGCACTTGATGTTGGGTTCTTCCACGCGAACGCCGTTCACACTCGACTCACCCGACTGGCGATGCGTCGTGCCGTTGTAGATGAAGTCGTAGTCTTCGTTGGTGATGCGCTTGTTCACCAGCTGCTTCTCGATGAAGTGCACAAGTGGCACGGTCGAGTTGTCGGTCATGCACACCATCGGCGCATTTCCCTCGCGATAGCGGCGCCAATAGGGATTGTTGGGCATTTCCGACGGTTTCATCACTCGCACCGAGTCGAAGGCCGTGCTCGAGGCAAAGCGGCGCATGCACTCGCCTTCACGGGGAGGCGTACCCTCCACGCTCGACAGGCTGTTCAACTGCATCGAGTTGTCGATCATGCTGCCGAAGAGCAGCAGCTTCTTCTGCGATGCCGACAGCTGCTCATAACTTCTGACGCCCCAGGTGTTGTTGCGATAGAATCGCTCGAAGGCTGCGTCGTCGGCTACAAAGAGCGTCTTCGAACCCGTCTTGCCCAGCACTTCTCGATAACCCAGATCGTCGATCAGGCGAACAGTGTTCTGATAGTTGCCCTGTTCGGCCAGCCAACTGTAGATGCTCGAACCCCATCCTTCGGGAGTGCGCTCATCCAAATCATACTTACTGCACGAACTCAGAACCCCAGAGCCGACCAGCACCGCAGCGGCGGCAGTCAGCATCCAAAGTCCCAGACTTCTGCAGGAATGTCTTCTGGTTTTCATTCTTTGACTGTTTTTGTTCATATTTTTGTTTTTGGATATTTCGGCTTTTTGCGGCAATTGTGTTTCCACGGTGCAAAATTACATAAAAAATACGCACGTGACATCCTTATATGTTCACACTGCTTTGCCTTCCGTTAACGGGGGTTTTCTGTATGTTCCAGATGTTTTGTTTTTCGTTCCAGCCCCGAAGTTCCTTACAAAAACGAAAGCCATTGAAACATTTCACATATATTATTTTAAAAAGAAAAGCCTATATTTGCAGCGTGAATCGCCCCGATTTCATGGCAATCGCCCCGATTTCACAGTGTTTGAACAAACCATAACATTTATCAACCCATAATTTTAAACTTAACAACATGAAGAAAACTTACAAACTATTCCTTGCGCTGATTGTTGCCATCCTTGGTAACTTCAATGCCAGCGCTGATGAGTATGTTCCGCTAACACCGGAAATGTTCTTCTCATGGGACGGATGGGGAGCCGACGCTCAGAAGACTGGGCAGGCCGACTGTACCTACGTCCTTGGCGAATCGACGGGCCAGCCCTATGGCGACTCGCAAGTGATTAACTACGCCGACCTGACGCTCTATTCGAAACTGGTCGTTGTGTGCACTGAGGGTACACCGCGTTTCCTCTTCAACCGTACCATCGACGAAGGTCAGTGGAACGAGGACGAGGCACAGTCAAACCTCATCGACAACACGAAGGGTGGCTGGAGTGCCAAGTATTTCTCGCAGGACGGTGATACCTACACCGTTGACCTGAAGCAGATGGTGAAGGACAAAGGCTTTGCTCACCTGCACGCTATCAAGGGTGCCAACTGGGCAAACGTCACCGTGGAGAGCATGGATCTCGTGCTTCCCGGTAAGGCTCAGCAGATTGGCTGGACCGAACTGCTCACCAATGGCGACCTCGAAGGCGACGACGTCAGCTGCTTCTTCTCCAAGGAGAACGCAGGCGCACCCTTCCCCTCAGTCATTACTGATGGCGTAGGTGTTGACGGAAGCCGTGGTATCATGGTTCACTCTGCAGCCGGTGCTGCTCAGGACTGGGACGCTCAGTTCTGGATCAACCTTCCTGAGACGCTGCCCGAGGGCACGAAGTATCGTTTGTCGTTCGCTTATCGTGCCAGCATGGATGCTTCTGCCGACACGCAGGCTCATGCCGATCCCAGCGACTACATCCACTATGAGATGATTGGCTCGCCCAACTTCACCACAGAGTGGCAGACCTACAAGATTGATGAGGCTACGATCACAGCCGCTCAGGCTGGTCCTAATGGAAACGGTGGCCTGATGCACTCCATCGCCTTCAACCTCTCGAAGGACAAGGCTAATGACATCGACTTCTTCTTCGACAACCTGAAGTTCGAGGTGTTCAAGGTTGGTACGATGGCTCAGTTCAGCAACGACGTCATCCTCATCAACTTCGGCTTCGACACCAACATGGCTGACCTCGTGAAGGCTTCTGGCAAGAAGCGCCTGATGTATCCTCTCAACGTCGCCAGTGTGAAGGTGAACGGTGAGGCTGCAAACATCTACTCTGTCGAGGGCTTCGAGGATGGACGCTTCTATATCTTCCTCGAGGAGCCTTGCGAAGACGAGGATGTGGTTGAAGTTACGTTCACCAACCCCAGCGATGCTGCTTACCACCTTATTTATACGTCAGGTCCTGGTGGCGACGTAGGTAACTTCTCCGGTATCGCCGAGTGCGACCTCGACCGCGAAATCGAGGACAACGACGGTTTCCCGTACGCATATCTCACTCCGGTTATCATGGTTGCTGATCCTGAGGACGGCTCATTCAACCTGCCCACCGACATTAAGGAGTTCAAGCTCACCTTCGACAAGAAGGTAGACTGCGCTGCTCTCGTAGCTAAGATTGACAACGAGAAGCTGAACGTAACGCCCGCCGACGGCTTTGCCGAGCAGGTGACGCTCGTTGCTAACGCTGCCGTTGCTGAAGGCCAGCACGAAATCAGCATTTCGAAGATCTATCCTGAGATGCGCATCGACGACAGCATCTATGGCGACACCATCATCACCATCAGCGTAGGTAAGACCGACGCCGATCCCGACGATGTGCCGAAGGACATGCTGCCCGACTACTTCGCTGAGACTCAGAACGGTGGTATCCCCGCAGGTTACCTCGTTATCTTCGACGGTGAGGAGCGTGTGGCTCCCAACACTTATAGTTCTGGTGCACGCCTCTTCGACTTCGCTGCCGGTGGCGACTTCACCAAGGGTCTCTACTTCCGCAACAACTACGTTGAGTATGGTGGCTTCGCAGAGTATCCGCTGCCGCTCGAGGCTGGCAAGCGCTACGACATCCACTTCAACGCTGCTGCTTGGAAGGACAATGGTCCTTACATCAGATTCGAAATCCTGAACGATGCCGACGAGGTTCTTCATACTTCTGTAGTGAAGACGAATCCTAACGTGAATGGTAGCACGGGTGTTGTCAACGGTTCCACCAGTTTCGACATGAAGTTCGTGCCCGAGACCGACGGCAACTTCAAGCTGCGCTGGTATCCTGCCACCAATCAGAATGGCGACCAGGGTGACTTCACCGAGGTTCTCCTTGCTAACCCGCGTGTACGCTACATGCCTAACACCGCTGGTGCTGAGTGGATCCAGCTCGTGAACACCGCTCTGGAGAACGCTAAGAGCACGCTCGCTGACAATGCCAGCGATCGCTACGACGGCGCTGCTTACGATGCTCTGAGAGCTGCTATCGACAAGTATCAGGCTGAACTGCCTACCTACACATCGCCCACGGCTTGCAAGAACGCTGCCGCTGCTCTCGATGCTGCTACACAGGCTATGAAGGATCACCGCACTCTCTGCGACACCTACGATCCGCTGCCGCGTCAGGCTCAGGAGATCCTGGACAACAATGCTGAGAAGAAGTTCGCTAAGACCGACCTCTACAACCAGCTGAAGGTTGCTACCGCAAAGTATGTGACCACCACCAGCGAGAAGCAGCTCGATCCCGAGACGATGGAAGAGGTTGAGGTCTTCACCCATGAGTTCAAGGAGCTGAAGGACGACAACGAGCTGAAGGCTGCCATCGAGGAGCTGCAGTATCTGGTTAACACCACCGCTCTGCTCTTCACGGAAGGCGCTTCGATGACTTCTGACACGGGTGTGAAGGTACTCGTTGAGCGTCTCCGCCTCGGTGCTGAGTCGCTGAAGAACCTCGGCGTTGAGGACGACGATCCTCTCATCGTTGAGTTCAACAACACACTCACCGACGACGATGCTCTTGCCGAAGGCATGAAGAACCGTCTGAAGCTCATCATGTACGAGCAGCTCAAGAACCCGTCCAACACCCTCTTCGAGGAGAAGATCGACGAGAACACACTCGAGCCGTTCACCGACACTTACGACATGACCGTCTTCGTGAAGAATCCTAACGTCTACAAGCAGCAGGATAACATGAACTTCACACCGGAGAATGTTCCTGGTTGGACCACTCCTGAGGGCTATCCCGCTCCTGGACTGAGCGTTGGTTGGGGTCAGCCGCGCGGCAACAACGAGATTGCTGAGGACTGCATGTTCCAGACTTGGGGCTCCAGCTATCGTGTTGAGCAGGCCATCACCGACCTCCCCGTTGGTGTCTACACACTGAAGATCGGCTTCGGCGAGCGCATGAACGACGACGAGGCTAACATGGTCGACAGCTACATCTACGCTAAGACTTCTGAGACTCCCGAGGGTGAGGACGGCCAGACAGCCGACGTCATCGGTATCGGACAGTCGTTCCCCTATGCTAACACCGTTATCGAGAACATCGCAGTCGTAGACGGATGCATCACCATCGGTGCTAACGCTGGTCCTTCGTCACACACCTTCTTCAACGACGTACGCCTCCTGATGGCTGCTCCTGTTGAAGGCTTCGACTACGCTTCGGCTTACGAGGAAGTGCTCACCGGCATCGGCGAGACCGTTGCTGAACCCACCGTGCGCAACCTGCAGCTCTTCGACCTCAACGGTCGTCGCGTGCTCACCGCTCGCAAGGGTATCTTCATTGTGAAGAAGCAGATGTCTGACGGTACCATCCGTACCGAGAAGGTCATCGTGAAGTAATCATCGCTTCGTGAAGTAATCATTGCGGTTATCCGCATGACAATAGCCAAAGGGGCGCAACCATCGTGTTGCGCCCCTTTTTTGGCTCATAACTGGATGGGAGCTAGTAGCATATAGTTGCTCTAACCAGTGGGCGAAACATAGTTCTCGAACGGCTGAAGCTCTACTTTCGTAAAGGTAAAACACTGGTTTTGTACATGCGGAGCACCGCTTTCATACATCCAGGCCACCGCTTTCATGTTGCTATCTCAATGCTTTTAAACATCTGGAGCATTGCTCTCGTGTTGCTACCTCAATGCTCCCATTCAGTAAATTAACTTAATTTGTTCTGTAAATTAACTTATTTTACTCAGTAAATTAACTTATTTTACTTGGTAAATTAACTTAATTTACTACACAAATTAACTTAATTTACTTTACAATTTAAGTTGATTTGCAAAACAAGGTCATAACTCCAGCATTTCGGGAGCATGCAAACAGAGCATTTAAAGGATGCCTTTAGCGACACGAAAGCAATTCTCACCAAAGAATAGTGTATGGATGTAGGGACGCGACGTGTCGCGTTATTGGCGGAGGAAGTCCCTCTTGTCCTCTAATCATCAAAAAAAAGGGAACTTGTGTTTCAGTTGCACAAGTTCTCTTTTCGGCGTGTATGGAAGCGTGTAGCATCGCGTCCCTATATATAAATAATGTGTAGTAGCGGTGATACGGCAGTTTGAGGCAAGACGGAAGCCCTTTTGCCGTATGCTTCGCTGCCGCTATCTAATGAAATTCGTGAATGCGGGTCGCTCGTCACGCTGAGGAGATGTCTGTCCGCCGGCATGTATCTTCTGCAGCAGGAAGGCCATATTGGTGGCGAGGGTACGCATGGTCTGCATGCCTTCTGCATCCTTTTTCACCTCGCCCTTGCCGGCTCCGTAGGCGATGTTCCAATATTGTGACGTGACAACAGGCATGTTCATCATTTCAAACATCATGTTCATGGTCTGGAGTGTGGCTGTGGCACCGCCTCGACGGCAGACAGCCAAGGCTGCAGCAGGCTTGTTCTGTACGAGGTGTCCCGCTGAGAAGAACAGGCGTTGCATCACGGAGAGTATGGCACCATTGGGCTGTCCGTAATACACAGGCGTACCAACGATGAGGGCATCTGATGCCGCCATCTTCTCGGTGATTTCTTTGCAGGCGTCGTCGTCGAACACGCAGCCGGCGCCATTGTTGCGCCGACATCCTCCGCAGTTGACACACATGCGAACGGGCCGACGGCCTATCTGCACGATTTCTGCCTCTATGCCGTGCTTGGCGAGCTGTTTCTCAATCTCTTCCAAACAGCAGAACGTGTTACCATCCGTGCGTGGGCTGCCATTCACCAATAGCACCTTGAGCGTCTTACCTGCGGCGATGCCGTTGCTTCCGTCTGCCGCTTCACGACCATTTGTGCTTGCTGATAGGCTCTCGTTGCCCTGTCCGCCCAGGATGGCGGATGCTGGCGACACCACAGCAGCAGCAGCAGCTGCCGCCATCGTCTTTTTGATAAAGTCTCTTCTATCCATCATTTCGTTTTTAGCATTTTGTCAGGGGCTTCCTCCCCCAACCATTTAAGAGGGGGTAGGAGTATAGTTCTTTATTCTATCACGAGTACCGTGATGGAGTAGGGGGCAAGCGTCATCGCGAACTGTTTACCCACTTTCTGCGTCGATTCCTTTGGAACGATGTTGCGAGGATTGTCGATGCTATTGGTATCCTCTGGGCGTGCAGACTTCAACTCTATCTTCTTCGCTTTCGACTTCACCTTCTTTACACCCGCGAGCTTTATGTTCAGCTTTTGCGCATTCCCCACGGCGTTGACGAGTTTCAGGTAGGTCTTACCCGTTGCTGCATCGGTGGTGGCGGTATAGAACACGGCATTCGCCTCGTCGTTTCGGTCGAGGGTCTGTTTCGGAAGGTCGGTGGCTTCGACGGGGACAATCTTATCACCCAGATACTTCGCAAACATCACCTGTGCCCAATACGACGGTGAGCCGTAGCTGTTCAGCACGTCATAGCCTATCAGGTCGCTCTGCCACTGGATGGCACCGGGCTCTACGTTGACGAAAAGCGGTGCATAGCACGACATGATGCAAATATCGGAGTTGCGCTCCATGCAGCTCATCCAGGCTGCATCGCCAAGGGCAGCGTTCATATTTGTTGTCGGTGTGCCCTCGCGCGTTGCCCATTCGCCACAGAAGATCTTCGGACCGGTGCGGTCGTAACGGTCGTATTGGAAGGCATTGCGGTACATATCGAAGGCGTTGCGATAGTAGTGCTCATCGATGACGTCGACGACTGGATTCGGGATGGCTGTCGACTTCAAGGCGTTAAAGCCTACCGTTGAGATAATCTGCAGCTGCGGATAGCGAGCCTTGATGGCCTCGTAGAACATCTTGAAGCGGTTGGGATAGCTGCCGCTGCGGTCGAAGAAGTCTTCGTTGCCAATCTCCACATAGTGAAGGGGGAACGGAGCCGGATGGCCGTCGCGGGCACGCACGGCACCCCACTTGGTCGTTTGGGCATCGCCGATGATGTATTCTATCTCGTCAAGGGCATCCTGAATGAAGGGTTTCACATAGTCGCCGTCCAGGTGGTCGCCGCTCAGCACATATCCGGCAAAGACACCCACCACGGGTTCTCCGCCGATGTCCTCTGCCCACTGCAGGAACTCAAGCAGGCCTAGGCCGTCGGTGGAGCGATAGCCCCACGGGCTCTGGTGTCCGGGACGCTCGTTGGGATTGCCGATGGTCTGCTTCCAGTCGAAGCGGTTGGCGAAGTTGTTGCCTTCCAGGTAGTTGCCACCGGGGAAGCGCAGGAACTTAGGATTCATCTCCACCATCATCTCCATCAGGTCGGTGCGCAAGCCGTTCGGACGGTTTTTGAAGCTGGGTGCAAACAAGGTCACACGAGTCAGCTCGATGCTTCCTGCCTCGTCGGCGATGAAGAATAGGCGTGCATCCTTTGTATCTGCCTGCGTGGCTGAGGTGGTCAGCTGGTAGTCCAGCTTCTTCCAATCGGCCGTGAAACCGCTGACCTTCGTCTCTGCATAAGTGGTGCTGCCGTCGGCGCTCTTCAATGCAATTTTTAGCGATTTCATCGGGGCTGGTGCTGCACTTCCGTCATTCGGCGCGGCGGGTTGCTTCACATAGAGCGAACCCTTGAAAGTGGTGTTCTTTCGGATGGGGAATCCCCAATAGCCTTCGCTCACAAGGGCGAGACCGGCCTCGTCGAAGTGTACAACCAGCGAGGTGGGGTTGGCGCTGTTGATGCCTCCCTGCCGGTTCTGTCGCACCTGTACCTTCACTGTGTCGGAGAGTTGCCAGCGGTCGGGGCGTACCGTGTAGCGCGGAGCATTGCCGTTGGGGCGCCTTCCGCGACGACCTCCACCGGGATTAAACATGTCGGCGAACGACGGATTCGGAATCAGTTGCGTGTAGAGGCCTCCTTCATACGAATAGTTGATTTCCTCGGTCATCAGTCCATAGAGCATCGGACTCACCTCCGTTTCGGCCTTGTCGAGCCGGAGCGTTAACTGTTGCGCGTGGAGCATCATGGCGTTCATGCTCAGCATCGCGACGATTACCAATAATTTTCTCATACGTTTTTAGCTAATAGTTTAAGTTAATAATGTTGTTTTTGTCGGTTCATGCACTCCGAGGGTGTCTGCTACATGTCATTCAAGCCGCTTTCAAGCCTTTCCTTTCATGACTTCAATGACTTGCATGTCGGCCGGCAGCCATTTCACGCTGTCTAAATCCTCTATCGAAAGCCAGCGGGCGGCCTCGTGTTCGTTTAGGTGTAGGGCCTCTGTCAGCAGCGAACAGAGATAGCAATGCATGGTGATATGGAATGTTGGATAGTCGTGCTCCACCGTACAAAGCACCTCATCTACGCTGATTTCCGTCGACAGCTCCTCGCGAATCTCCCGTTTCAGCGCATCTTCGGGAGTCTCACCCGGCTCCATCTTCCCGCCAGGAAACTCCCATCCTGCTTTGCCTTCAAGGCGAGCTTGCTCCCATCCGGCTATACCTTCAAGGCAAGCCTGCTCCCATCCGGCTTTGCCTTCAAGGCGAGCTTGCTCGCATTCGGCAAGGTTCAAACAGTTTTGATCTAACCCTTGCCTAACCGAAGCCTCCCCTTCGCCACACCCTCTTAGCGTGGCGAAGATCCTGTCTCCTTTGCGAATAATCGCTGCAACGACTTCAATCCTTTTCATATCTCTCTACTTGCAAATGATAACGAAAAAGCGTACCATTTCAACTGAATACTGCAAAGATATAAAAAGTTTGTTATACTTTATTTCTTATGGTTACATTTTTTTGTTTCTTTAATACGACAAGATGTCCCTCCTTCTATTCCTTCTTTTGATACGTTTTTATTCCGATAGCATAGAAGTGTGAGCTTAGCTTTTGTCCACTCAACGATAGGGAGGGGCAGCCTAATACCCCATCCACACTTCGTTTGATTGGAGTCTGCCACTTCAAAGCAAGCCTGTCGTAGAAATTTCAGCCCCGTCACGTCATCACGACGAGGCGGGGCTTAGGTGCCTATAGGACTTTAAACAAAAAAATACTTTGTTTACTCGCTCGGCTCTGCCGCTTGGCTCAGCCAAGAACTAATCTTCTTTAAGAATTCTTTATTACCTTACAATTTAAATGTTAGCCTCATTAGGGCGGTGCGACCGCAGAGGCCGTAGTCGTAGGTGTAGGTGTTGATGCCGTCGAAGACGGTGTAGGAGTAGTTGCGCTGGTTCAGGAGATTGGTGAGTTCCAGACGGATGACGCACTGCTTCCACTTGTACTGAGCCGAGGCATTGAAGAGGGACATGCGCTTGTACGTGTCGGTGGTGATCTGGCGGCGCACATGGTCGTAGTCCAGCGAGAGGTCGAGGGTGGCGATGGGGAACACATGGATGGCTCCGCTATGGGTGAGGGAGGTTACTGTATTGCTTTCCTCGGAGTAGCGGGAACGTGACCAGCCGTAGCGGATGTCGTAGCGCAGTTCGAGCCATTGGATGGGGGTGACGGAGGCATTGCCGTGGAGGTTGTAGTTGCTTGAGCGTACCTTGATGATGTTAGCCCCCTCCTGACCTCCCCCCGTAGGGGAGGAAATTGCCTGTTCGCTGTCGCTGAAACCATACGCGGCATCTGCCCCGAGTTTGGTGAATATAGAAGGGAAATTCTTTGTGCTGCTGACGGAGAAGTTGGTGGAGCGGCTGCGGGTGTCGCGTTGCAAGGCACTACTGCTGATGTCGATGCCGCTGACGCTCTGCGAATAGAGCGTGTTGCGCTTGCCCTCGCTGTGGCTGGCCGCGAGGCTCAGCGTGAAGTACTGCATGGGAAGCTGCCACTTCCAGTCGCCCGATGTGTGCCACGTGTTCGACTCGCCGATGATGCCCGACGAGGTGTGCACCGAGCGGTAGTCCACTTGCATCGGCTCCGTCAGTAGCGTCATCATGTCGCCAATCTGCGTCGTGTAGCCCGTTGAGAACTGTAGCTTGCTATTGGCAGAGAAGGTGTAGTTGATGCCCATCGAGGGATTGAGCACGGGCTTAGTATAATTCAGTTTATTATAATATAGTCCCTTCAATGCGGCACCCAGTCCGGCACTGAGGTAGAAGCGGCGGTTGCGCGAATGAATCTCGAAGCCGGGGTTAACGCTGGGCGTGAATGACCAGCCGCGAATGTCGTTGACAGACCCACCCCCGACCCCTCCCGTGGAGGGAGGGGAGTAAATAGTTTCCAAGTCGTCATACATTGCTGACACACTGACGGGCAGACTGAGCCGGAACACCTTGCCGATGGGGATGCTGAACGACGAGCCGACGTTCATCGTGAGCGTCGAGGACTGCGCCGTCTGCCCGTAGCCCTGTCCGTCGTTCACGAAAGATAACCGCAATGTCGGCGTCCTTTTGAACGCCACCGACGCATTGACATGTCGGCGAGTGCCCTTCTCCGTCCTACCCATCCAGAACAGATCGTTGCCCACCTCAAACGAAGATGTCTTCCTCCGCTGCTCCACCAGCGAGCCGTTTGCCAGCACATCCCCCTCATTCTGCTCAAACTTCCCCTTCAGCACAAACGTCTCGCTCAGATACACGCGGTCAGCGTTCTTCAGGTAGTTCATCGTCAGCTTGGGCAGATGCACCTTCGTGAGCGGCGAGGTCAGTTCGCTTACGGTCACGTAATCGCCTGTGCCAGTCAGATACGTGCTGCTCTGGCTGATGTCGTGCGTGGCGCGGTGGTAGCTGTAGTCGGCGTTCACCTTCACCGTCGTGGCCGAGTCGAGCTTATGGATTCCGTTGAGCGTCGCCATGCCATTGCGCTGGTAAAGGTATTCGCCTTGCGGAGGCGCACCGCCATCGAAGCCGCCGAACAGGCTGGTGGCTGGCGTCGTCACGTCCGAACCGCCGAAGTGGTCTATCATGTCTGCTCGTGCGAAGCTCTTGTAGTTACCACCCTTCAGCGAGCAGATGGTCTGGAACTTGTCGGTGAACATCATGCCCGTCAGACCGACAAGAGCCCGCAATGCCCCCCTTTCGTCCCCCGAGGGGGACACGTTACCATGCTGCGGGTCTATTGTAGCCCCCTCGGGGGCCGAATGGGGGGCCACCCCTATCCCCGCCTCTTCCTGTCCGAATGGCTTCAGCTTCGCTTTCTTCGACAGTTTGATGTTCATTGACACCTCGTTGCTTGGCACGTCATTCTCAACCCGTCTGCTGTGGTGGTTGCGAACTATCTCCACCTGCGTCACGTAGTCCGCCGGGATGTTTCTCGTCGCCAGGTTGTACTTGCCGCCCAGCATGTCCAACCCCTCGATGTTGAACTGCGAGATGGGCTTGCCCATATAGCTGATGGCACCGCTCTGCGCCACGTCCACTCCCGGCAATCTCTTCAGACCGTCCTCCAGCGTCACGTCGCCCTTGCCGAGGAACGACGCCAGGTTATGCATCAGCGTGTCGCCCCGTTGCCGCAGCGGGTCAGGCTTCACCGTCACCTCCTTCAGGCTGATGCTCTTCGGAGTGAGAATCATATCCAGTTTGGTCACCCGCTCCCTCAGCATCACACGTTCCGACTCCTTCTCATAGCTGATATGGGTGAACTGTAGCGTCACCTCGCCCGTCGGCGCATTCTTGACTTCAAGGCTATACACACCCTGCGCGTTACTGCTGGTGAACGCCAGCGTCTTGCTGCCGCTCACCAGTTTCACAATCACGTCACTCACGGGCTTCTGCTGTAGGTCTATCACCCGTCCCGTCACATTCACCTGTGCCGATGCCGGCATAGCAAGCACCACATACAATATAATATTTAGGAGGCGTTTCATTTCAGTCTTACTTCCGATTGCTTGATGATTTGGAGGATTTCTTTGATTTCATCGCTGCTTAAGTTCTCTTTCTTGAAGCATGTGCCATTGACAATTGAGAAGTGTTCAGGACTCGTCAGCTCGTTGAATACTTTGCGGATGAATTGGAGTGGTTTCATATCAGTCTCACTTCAGTTCCAGCGGTTGGTACTGTCTCGGATTTGATACTAAGACTACCCCTGCGACACTGCTTATATTTTCGCCAGCAGAGTTGAAACTATTCTCCACATACCCAAAGGTCTCCATGGGGCTGGCGGCATAGTAAGTGGGATTCTTCACGTAGCGACTATTGCCCAGTACCTTCTTCTTGTACGCAAGGAATTTAGAGGCTTTCATCTTCTGATAATCTACTCGCTGGGCTGCAAACTTGCCCCGTCCGTCAGGGACAATCCAATTGACGTATTGGGTGAATATTATCGGTGTTTCCTCCTGATGGAAACCGTAAAGCGTAAAGGTATGTATGCCTTTGGCATCGGTAGCCTTCGTAATGAGACCTGGCAATCCTCCTAACTTCCAAGGCCCTATGCTGGCTGGCACATCCTCCGTGTAGTACACGTTCCAAGTCAGGCCGTGATACTTAGCCGTGGCCGACAGGCTGGCATAGTCGCATATGGTGTCCTGTGCATCCGTCAGTTTCCAGTTCTGCTTTTCCAATGGCTCGTCCGTCATGTAGCGATACGGATAGAGCATCTCTTGCGTTGTGATTCTGCCTTCGGGGTAGTTCGTAAAGATGGTACCCATGTGCATCTGGGCAGCCAGATAACCGTCTGCTATACGAGGGCCACCCTTCTTCTGTCTGTTGTACTCTTCGTAAGGGAAACTCTTTGTGATGCCGCCCGATGTCTGTACTGCAATGTACATCGAGTCTGTTACTGGCTGACCGTCAGCATCAGTAGTTTTACACTCATAGCGATAAATCGCCGTAAACTTCGACACGCCAATCGTGTCTCTCTGTGCCTGCGCTGCTATCGTCAGCACAAAGGCCATCATGGTTGCTAAAATCTTTTTCATTGTTGTTAATGTTTTATTGGGATTGTTGTAAGGGTACAACAAGGGCTGTCCGTCGTTTGGACGGATTATCAAATGTTGGTAATAAGGTTAGGACTAAGTCAGTTGACCTTTGGTCAGTTGAGCTGGTACGTAATGGGCAAAGTCACTTTAGTTCGGACGGCTTTGCCCTGTTTTCGTCCTGGCTCAAACAGTGGCATACCTCGGATGAGTTCCTCAGAAGATTCCTGCAAGGCACGATTACCTTCATCTTTGTCTAAAGCAGATATGTTGCTGTTTACCTGCCGATATGCTGTCACCACAATGTCGCTTTTGCCTGACGCAGGCGAAGACTCCAAGGCTTTCACATTCGTGATACTCCCGTTTTCTTCAACGAAGAACTCAACATTAATGGTGCCTTCAGCATCATTTTCGATGGCAATATTCGGATAACGTATATGCTGTGATATGTATTGCTGCATGGCCGCATCACCACCGGGGAACAGGGGCTTTTGTTCTGGCTTGTCGTAAGTTACATCTGACCTTACCCCAGGTCTCGTCCTGCCCGTTTCGACTGATTCTGTAGCAGTCTCTTTCAGCACCGTTTTCTGGCTGTGAATCACATCTACATGTTCAATGGTGCCGGGATTAATGGACTCAAGTTCTTCTTGTGTTGCGAGCTTGCCGTTGAGATAAGTCGTGTATTCCTCGGCTTGGGCTGATAACCATAGACAAGCAGCGAGGGCAGGAACCAAATACAGCAACTTAAGTTGTGACCACTTTGACGACTGACCACAGTGCATCATGGCAAAGCGTTTCTTCACGGCTCCACGGCGTAGTGTATTCATGATGGGCAGAATCTGTGTCTGTACTGCTTTGCGTACCAGCAGATGTTCGTAGTCTTCCCGCGTCACGCCGCTTTGCAATACAGCCTCGTCTGCCTGAAACTCATGTACATCCACCAAATCTTGCCGCAACATCCAGGCGAAGGGCAGACACCATAGTAGGTGGCACGTGAGGTCGCAAAGAATCACGTCCCACGAATGCTTCATCCTCACGTGTGCCAGTTCGTGTCGAAGTACAGTCTCAGCGTTCTGCATCAGATCAATGGGACCGATAAAAATCCAGTGCATCCAGCTGCTGGGCTGTTTGATTCTCATGTCCAGCATAAGATGTACATCTTTCGGAACTATCGGATGAGATATGCGACGGCTACGACGTATGACACGCATCAGAGTCAGTAAACGGAACATGTAAACTGCGAGTGCGGCGGCAATACCTATTATATATATGTATGCCAGATAGCGCACCCAAAGACCCGATACGGCATTCTCGCTTGTAGCGAGCGTGGCATCAGCATTATTCGCATCAGTCGACAGGCTCATCAGCGGCTCCTCAATTCTTGTAAGCACTGCATCCATAGCCGTCGGTTCGTCTGTATGCAGCGGCACAAGCGGCAGGAGCGGACTCACCACAAGGATTGCCAGCAATACGGAACGGTTCAGTCGGTGAAACGTTTCGCGTTGGAGCAAGAGCCTGTAGAGCGAGTAGAGCAGCGTCAGTGTCACCGCCCACCGGATGGCATAGATAATGAATGTAGCCATGCGTCAGCCCTCCTTACGCTTTAGGTCGGCAAGATATTGAAGCAAATCAGCCTCGGTTACCTTTTCCTCCTGCATCAGTGCCGACACTACACTCATATACGAGTCACTGAAGAAGCGATTGATAACACTCGACAACCTTCCTCTTCCGTATGCCTGTTTGTCCACGATAGGCCGATAGACAAAGCCACGCCCCTTCGGTTCATGCGTCAGGTAACCTTTCTTCTCCAGTGCCTGAAACACCTGGGCGATGGCATTCGCGCTGGGTTGCGGTTCGGGATAGAGCGATGCAACATCCTTCGGCGCACACAGGCCCAACGACCAAATCAACTCCATCACTTCCTCTTCTTTGCTTGTCAGTTTCTCCATGATTCTGATAACTTTTAGGTGAGTATTAACAATATTTTCTATTGATTTCGATGCAAAGATAGACTTTTCTTTTGATTTGACCAAACAATTTAGTGTTTATTTAACAGAAATTGTTGTTGAAATATAATTTTTGAAGAGATTTTGTATTATTCTATCCCAAATATCAGGTTAAACTATTTATTTTATTAGTTCCACTGAACCTTTCTGATATGTCATGATTCAAAAATGGAGACTGAAACAAAATGTTTACGCATTGTTTACGCGGAATTCAGAACCATTGACAGTTTTGCACTCACAATAAGAAGGTCATACGACTAAATAAGCCATCTTAATCTTGGAAAAATGTATATTCAAAGCCATTCTAACATTGGAAAAGTGTAAAAAAACATATATAATCACCTTGGAAAAGTGTAATTTATTTGCGATTTATGCTTGTGTTTAAGCGAAAAGTTGTACCTTTGTACCCACAAAGTTAATTTGATATGATAAAGCGCAAAGCTGACGAGCTAATACGTAACTTTATACTCAACGACAGGCGTTCTCTGTTGGTGATAGGAGCAAGACAAGTAGGCAAGACCTTTTCCATTCGAAAGGTCGGTAAGGAGTGTTTTGACAATGTTGTTGAAATAAATTTCGTAGAACAACCCGATGCCATTGAACTGTTCAGTGAGCAGAAGGGGGCAAAAGATTTGCTGTTGCGACTGTCTGCTTTCACGAAAAAGCCATTGGTTCCAGGGAAAACATTGATTTTCTTCGATGAAGTGCAAGAGTGTAAGGAGATAGTAACTGCAATCAAGTTCCTTGTAGACGAGGGCAGTTACAAGTATGTGATGAGCGGTTCTTTGCTTGGTGTTGAGTTGGATGATCTGCGTAGTGTCCCGGTAGGGTACATGGATGAGATAGAAATGTATCCTCTTGATCTTCTTGAGTTCTTTAAGGCTATTGGTATTGGCGATGATGTCATTAGCCATTTGCGAACGTGTTTTGAGGAGAAGAAACCTGTTGATGAATTTATTCACAAGAGAATGTTGGAGGCCATTCGTCTATTTCTTATCGTCGGTGGAATGCCTGCGGCTGTTCAAAAGTACCTTGACACTAACAATCTCCGCAGAGTGTATGAAGAACAGCGCGGAATCATTCGCACCTATAAGAGGGACATCACCAAATATGACCATGACCATAAATTGCAGATAGAAGAGATCTACGACCTTATACCTTCTGAATTGAATGCAAAAAACAAACGCTTTATTCTCAAAAAACTGAACGAAAAGGCGCGGTTTAGCAAATATGAGGACAGTTTCTTATGGCTAAAGGATGCGGGTGCAGCTATCCCCGCATACAATGTCGAGGAGCCACGAGTTCCCCTGCTATTAAACAAACAGCGAAACCTGTTCAAACTCTTTCTCAACGATGTAGGGCTGCTTGCTGCCATGTACGGAGGGAATATTCAGGCTAGATTGCTTAGTCCGAATCCAAACATCAACTTTGGCTCTGTTTTTGAAAACCTTGTTGCCCAAGAACTATATGCACATGGTTTCTCTGAAGCACAACAACATTCACTGTACTATTTCAACAGCAAGAAGCAAGGAGAATTGGACTTTGTGGTTGAGTATGCTGGTAACATGCTGCCGATAGAGGTAAAGTCTGGTAAAGACTATGAACGGCATAATGCACTTTCCAATGTGATGGAGAATGAAGAATATGCCGTACCAATGGCTTATGTGTTCTGTCAAGAGAATGTGCAGACAAAGGGCAGAGTTATTTACTATCCTATCTACATGATAACCTTTTTTGAACAGGTTCAAGCTGAAGAAAAAGTATACAAGTTTGATCTTACTGGGCTTTAAGTCACATTATCCAATTATGGCAATGATGTAATCCGTGCAACAACAAGAGTGGCAGATAGAACGTGAACGGCTTCTTGGGCGAATAAAAGAATTAGAAGCCGAGAATGCCGAGCTTAGAAAAAGACTTGGCGAAGATGTCATGCCCATAGAAAAGGCCCCAACGGCAATGCTAAATTTGTCGCTTCAGGAGAAAGTGGACTTGTTTAGAAGTCTTTTCAAAGGACGTGAGGATGTGTTTGCCCGTAGGTGGTACAGCAAAACAAGTGGGAAAGCAGGCTACCAGCCTGTGTGTCAAAATGAATGGACTCCACTGTGCGACAAGAGGACATTCAAATGTGCCGACTGCCCCAATCGTCAGTTTTCACCATTAACATACAACGACTACTATAGACACTTGGAGGGGAAAGATGCAGACGGCAGGGATGTAATAGGTCTTTATGTGCTTGACGAAGACAATACATGTCATCTTCTTTGTACTGATTTCGACGATAAGAACTGTGAGCACGGTTATCAGGATGACGTACTGGCTTTTGCCGATGTGTGTAAAAGTTGGAATGTGCCATACTCCATAGAGCGCTCCCGTTCTGGTAATGGCGCTCATGTATGGATATTCTTTGAAAGCCCCGTACTTGCTGTCAAAGCCCGAAGATTGGGGAATGCCATCCTGACAGAAGCCATGAACAGAGACGGAAAGATAGGTTTCAAGTCCTACGACCGCTTCTTTCCTAATCAAGACACACTACCTGAAGGTGGATTGGGGAACTTGGTTGCACTTCCACTGCAAGGTAATGCTCGAAAGAATGGCAACAGTGTGTTTGTGAATGAGTTCTTTGAACCATATCCAGATCAGTGGGAGTATCTACTGAACGTGGGAAAGTTCTCAGAGCAAGCACTTGAAGATCTTTTGAAGCAAAATGCAAACACGATGCCACTTGGGAACTTGTCAAAGACAAGTGAGAGCAAACCATGGGAAGTGCCTGTCGCAAACAAAATAGAACGGACAGACTTCGCATCAGAGATCGTTATCACAAGGTCGAACATGCTTTACATCCGATTGAGTCAGCTTTCATCAAAGGTGCTCAACCATCTAAGACGCATAGCCTCGTTCCGAAATCCTGAGTTCTATAGTAAACAGGCATTGCGCCTGTCAACATATTCCACTCCGCGAATCATCTCATGCGCTGAACTCACAGAAGAATACCTGGCGTTACCTCGTGGATGCGAAGATGCTGTTGTTGCACTGCTCAAAGAAAAAAGTGTAGCATTTCGTTTTGATGATGAAACAAATCATGGCAAGAGTATCTCCGTACACTTCAATGGAGAGTTGCGTAAAGATCAACAAGAGGCTGTCGAGGTTTTGACCTCCAACAATACTGGTGTTCTTTCAGCAACAACAGCTTTTGGCAAAGCGGTTGCCGCCATTGGCTTGATAGCCAAGCGTGGTGTCAACACGCTGATACTTGTACATACCAAGGCTTTGCTCGACCAATGGGTGCAGAGATTGGAGCAGTTCTTGGTTATCGATGAGGTTCCAGAAGTTGAAGAAGGTAAGCGCAGACGAAAGAAGGATCTTTCCCCCATAGGCACACTTTCTTCAACAGGAAACAAACTACATGGTATTATTGACATCGCATTGATGCAGTCGTGTATTTCGGATGATGAAGTAAAATCTTTCGTCAAGGGCTATGGAATGGTTATCGCCGATGAATGTCACCATGTTTCCGCGATAAACTTTGAACAGATACTGAAAGTCGCCAATGCCCAATTTGTCTATGGATTAACGGCTACACCTATTCGGAAGGATGGACATCAACCTATCATCTTTATGCAATGTGGTCCAATAAGATACAGTGCAGATGCCAAGGCACAAATGCAAAGCCAGACCTTCCAACGTCTTTTGGTTCCTCGTTTTACTCCCTTTAGACTAGTCAGTAATGAAGACCTTTCATTTGCGAAGGTAACGCAACAATTAGCAGAAGACGAATATCGCAACCTTCTTATCGTCAAGGATGTTCTTGAAGTTCTGAAAGAGGGGCGCTCACCAATTATACTCACCAGTCGAACATCACATGTAATCTTGCTTGCAGAACTGCTCCAGCCACATTGTCCCAATGTCATAACACTTGTCGGTTCTGACAGTACCAAAGAAAAACGTCAGAAGATGAAGCAACTGCAGTCAATACCACCATCGGAACCTTTGATAATTGTTGCGACGGGCAAATATATTGGTGAAGGATTTGACTATGCACGTCTTGATACGTTATTCCTTGCTTCACCAGTAGCATGGAAAGGAATCGTTGCTCAATATGCAGGTCGACTACATCGTGAGCATGAAGGCAAACAAGAAGTTCAGATCTATGATTATATAGACATCCGTGTGCCTGTTTGCGAGTCTATGTACCGCAAACGTCTAAAGGGATATGCCTCCATCGGTTATAGAATTAGGAATGACGAAGTATTTGACCGATTGTTCCCAACAACTGATGTTATTTATGGTGGTCAAAACTTTGAGCAACCCTTCATCTCTGACTTGTCTCAGTGTAGGCAATCAGTCGTCATTTCCTCTCCGAAAGTAAAGTTGGGTAGGTATTCACAAATTTCGCAACGGCTGATAGATATGGCTGTAAACGGTAAGAAGATTGTTCTGTACACAAGAGATAAAAATGATGATTCCATCAGATTGCAAAAACAGGGCATATTCGTGATCTATCGCGATTCGCTGTCCCTTCATGCAGCCATCATCGATAAAAGCATCATTTGGTACGGTAGTATCAACATCCTTGGCTTCTTCTCTATAGAAGACAACCTCATTAGATTCAAAAATGCAGAGATAGCAATAAATCTGTTTGAGTCGCTACAAAAGTGATGTGGGTTTTTACGCAGACATGAAAAAAAGCACTTGCGAGAAACTCGTAAGTGCTTGACTTTCAGTGTGGACCAGCCAGGGCTTGAACCTGGGACCTCCAGATTATGAGCCGCAAATAACGATTTTTATGATACTCTATGATACGTAACTATATTGATGCTCAGCGATTTAGATATTTATGATTTTCACAGAATCTTATAAAAATACCCCTAACTGAAATAAAAAGTTTACGCATTGTTTACGCAGACGTACATTTTTAATAAATTTCCTCATTTTATAAAACCCACAGACTACTTAATGGAACAATCACTCGCGAGAAAATAAATCACATGTTTAATGTTTTTGTGTTCTGTTTACGCATTGTTTACGCAAACCATTTCTCGTATATAGATGAATATCATCAAGTTAAAACAACCTACAGCCTTAAAGGAGATAACATTTCACGCAAATTGTATTTTCCCTATAGAACACGCCAGACTATTCGTGATAAGTTTTCACACAAAAAAAGCAGTTTACGCAAAAACTCCAAATCATATCAAATGGTATTGTGTGCTTCATTTTTATATCAAACCACTAATTATCATTATTATTAAGTCATAGACTCATTTAACTTTTCTATCAATTTATATATACTTACAGAAGGACTTTGACAATCAACGACCTTTTTTCTTCTTTTCTTTTTGGTCTTTTGAGGCTTGCTTTTACAAGGAATCGCCATGTCGTTAGTAATGAAATAATGGGAACGACAAGGAATGTCCCAATTGCCAATGGATGGGAATAAACTGATGCCTTTGCCATCATATGAGAATTTCCATTCGTCAGGATCAATTGGTGTATCTATTCGATGACCACAGCCACAGGCACAGAGATGAGAAACGATGTTATGCTTGGGGCACACATAAACGACTCTATCCTGCAATGTAGCAGGAATAGAGTCAACGAAAAGGTGTTTAAGTTTCTTTTTCCTCATAATGATCAATGTCATTGCTGTTGATGGTGTATACAGAGTAAGCCTCATGTCTGATGTCAGCATAGAAACCAAGCGTCTTCTTCCATTGGATAATTGAAAGATTAGCAGCTAAGGCATTCAATTCTGCGATTTGAATGTCTGAGGCATATTCATCATTCTCTGCACTTTCGCTTCCCATAACCTGCGATAGGTGCTGATAGCAATCTGAGGTGCCGATAGCAACATGCAACATCCCTGAAAGTTTTCCATCTGGATTCTGATTGATGCCCATGCCAGAGTCGATAAAAGGTATGTGCTTGTCAATCAAATAACCAGCGATTTGTTTCTTAGCAGAAACTGCATCGAGTGAGAGAAACACAAAGTCAAGAGTGTCAAGAACAGAAAAGTTGTCAGAGGTGACCATCACTGCTTGTGGCTTTATACCTTTGTGCATATTCGAATATATGTGGGCATAATAGTCCACCTTCTTAGGAGCTTTTGAAAGGTCGGGTTCTGACATAGCACCTGGTGCTCGAAATGCGTTATGGGTATTGATAACATCAGCATCGAAGAGATGGATTTCTGCTACCGGGGTCTTGGCTATAAGGTCAAGCAGATAGGACCCAGTACCCCCCAAGCCTATGATGCCAATTTTCAGACCTTTGAACTTATTGCTCAAACCCGTAATTTTGGCACGACTTGCATTGGTATCCATATATCGAAGTGGACTGTTTTCGGTAATAGCATGGAGAGGTTTGTTGATGAGATTCCAAACTTCCGGATCCAGACAAAAGGCAGGAGCAGCGATAGTATCGAAATAGTGTTTCACCTTCTCGTAGTAGTCAGGATAATCACCATTTGGTGGGAATTCTTCTTTTTCCGCATGACATGAGAAAAAGAAATTGCTACGAACTCCCTTAACTGAAACTTGTTGACCAGAGGTATTAACTAAGGATGGAAGTGGCTTACCTTTAATATCACAGGGTTGTTCACCCACCCAGTTAGCCGTATGATTATTTGGACGAATCGTATGGTCTCCAGAAATACAGAGGGGCATCAAGAGAGTACCGTCCTTCATTTCCCGAGCTGCATTGACGTAAGGAATGTGATGGATGATAAGCCATCCATCACAAACCTCCATCACAAAACCCTCTGTCTGCAAACGTTGCAGGTCAGGACTATGACTGATGAGTGCTGCGTACATTGAAATCCATTTTATTACAAACGTAAACTTCAGTTTCGGGCGACATCAATCCAGAAGGATTCTGGCGAGGGCCATTGCTATACTTCACAATATAGCCAGCAGCAGCTTGAGCGGGCACATGAGCGAGTTCAACGATTTTCTCGTATGACACTTTCTCTTTCTTATAATCATGTGGAGTGCCATTGACAAAGATGACAGTCTTTTTACGAAGAGTGATGAACTTTTCAGTGCCAGGTTTGCCTAAATCAACCTGATCATCACAACTGACGAAATTATCCTGCCAACCATGCGGCACGTCAACATAGAGTTCTATGTCAGCAGTAAGTCCTGCTAACTGACGGAGTTCCAAACCAGTAATCATCTGGTTCATACTTTCAAACTGTTGGCCATCGACTTTGAAGCGATAGGCCTTTGGTCCATGAGGACTTGAATTCTTAAAATCTTTCATAATTTAAGAGAATTAAATTAAATAATTGAAATTATGTCCCGATTTAAGAAGTTCAATTTGCTATTTTGGATTTTTTATCCTAATTTTGCAAAACCTTTCTGGTTCTTCCTATGTTTCGAGGTAACTCGGAATGCCAATCGGGAAGCAAACCTCTCCGTCCTGCACTACTCCCAATAGCGCGGGACTTTTCGTTACCTTACTCTGTTATATCTTCGTATGCATATACATGCCCTCCATATTTATAGACTACCTCGCCACTTCTTGATGAGCACATCAAGTTGAGCCTTTGGAAGTCGTTGGTTATTATTTTTTAATGTCTCAAGTATCTCTGCTCCTTGAAGCTCGGATAGTATGTGATGCTCTACCATTTGGGTGATAACATAAATAGAACCATGTACCTCAACCCCTTCTGACAATGCAACCTTACGGAGATTTCCATCGCCAGTGAGAAGGACATAGCTATTGTTTCTTGAATATGTCAGCACACTATAGTCGGCAGGACTAAGATTGTATCTACGGCGCTCTGCCTGAAAAAAAAGTAACATTTCTTCAGGTGTATGAGTCTTGACCTTCAAACAGCCTTTATCAATAAGATCCGTCATAATCTTGCTTTGCCCTTCCCTCTTTACTTCGAAGACAACCATGTCGGTGGTATGAACCTCCATGGGCAGAAGGAAGAACTGTTCTTGCAGACCTACAGATATCAGATCTATGAAGACATTTGTATCGCTAACTACTATGATATCCATTAGAGTGTGGTGGCGTTTTTACGGATATTGTTAATACTAACTCCCAGGAGAGTGGCTGCCTTGGAAGTAGAAATGAGTTGCTGTGCCAATGCACTATAGACCATGGCCTGAAAACGGGTCGTAGTCTCTTCTTTATAGCGCGAATCTTCGACATATTTCTTGAAATCAGGTCTAGTTCTCTTCTGAATACAGAACCCACGGTATCGCTTCTCACCTATTATTCCAAGATCTTTCAACTTATAAACTATAGCATCGACGGAGATACCAAAGTTAATGCTTAGGGAGATGAGTTCTGCAATAGCTATTTTATTTTTCCTACTGAATAGGTCAACAAGGGTATCACTAGGGAGTAGCATCTCGTTAGCAAACGAATTGCACAGATTTTCCTTCTCATGGGCAGTAAGATCTTCTGCGAAAAACCTATTATATAACAGATGACAAAGCTCATGGAATGCAGTAAGTCTGCGATGCTCAATATGAAGATCATTACTGTTTAGTACGATGACAGGGGTCTTGTCGTTGACCATACCACTGACTCCCCAGAAATTATTGGGGGCAGCAGTCAATAGCACTTTAATTCCGTGAGCTTCAAGTAACTCTTGAGCATTAGCTATGGGGGCTTTGCCGAGTCCCCACGCCTTACGTACTTTTTGGGCACACTCTATCATGTCGTTTCGCGTAGCCAAAGGATGCGCAGGTACTAATTCTTCAGTAAGATTGTCGTCATGTTTAACGTCTAAGATTTCCTCAATTTCTAGATAACGCTCAACTTCGTCTTGGATTTGAACCTCGAGTGCCTTTTGATCGCCAGCAGTTGTGTCGGACTTTTTGCGGAAGGACACCTTGAACTGGTCTAGGTCAAAAGTGAATGGGCGGAAGAAATAATCGAGATCGACGTTGAGTGCTTCGGCCATGGCAATAAGGATGGTGCTATTTGGCATCATCTTTGCTTTCTCATACTTTGAGATGGCCTGTTTGGTCACAATTCCGCTCATCTTCTCGCTCAGCTTCTCCATAGAAAGCTTAGCCTTTAGGCGAGCCTGCATAAGGCGTTTTGCGAAGGTGTTCAATTTATTGTCCATACCTTATTATATTAATAGTCTTGATTTTGTTGACAAAGGTACAAAAAAATCCAATATGTCAACAAGGATTATTGGTTAAAAATATTTAATTCTAATAGAATAATTATTTTGTCCATTCGTAGTACCATTATTAAACCCAACAAAAGTTGAAATAATGCTACGGATGGGGCAGGTGGAAATTCCAACATAACATATCCGCATATTTACTCTGTGAATCTCCTTTGCGGAGCGTGAAGTAATTAGACTTGTGAATTTATCATTTTGTGATTTGATGCAGCATGAGACGAGGAGACCTATTATTTTCTCCGCCTAAACGGGTTGTTCCAAAATGTGAATTCTGGAAACATTTCAGAGTATGAATGGTAAGTAGCTCTATTATCCTTCATGTCGGTTTCGGGATGGATAAGGCTTTGCTTGTCTTCCTCCGTCAGCAACTCATCGTCGAACTCAATGAAAGGATCTAGCCACTCAATTTTTCTCTTAAGCCAATTAAGCTTTTCTTTGTCTTCATCATCTAAGGTTGCTTTCTCATTAAGAAAAGATTCATATTTTTCCACATAGGCTCTTAAGATATTGGCCCACGAATAGCATTCTGCAGAGAGAAATGCAGCCTTCAATTCCGTCTTTTCCTTCTCTCTTTTCTTTGCCAATTCCTTCTTTTTCTGCTCCTCAAGTTCTCTCCTTTTTCGCTCTTCTTCTTGTTGCCTCCTGATTCTTTCCATCTCTTCACGATCTTCTTTAATGGAAATAGCTTCGTTTTCAATTTTAGTAATAATACTGATTATTTTCTCTTCAAGTTTTGTGGCAGGAGAATCTTCTATACACGTCGTATAAATGGAGAAAAGCTTTTTCCTTGGTATCTCAAACTTGAACTTTCCTGATGGAACCGTTAGGTATTTCGGGTAGTTGGGTTCTGTATTTGGTATTTGCTTGTTTTTCTCATATAGTAGTATGGGTACTTTTTCTTCGTTGACGATGACATATGTATTGTTAACGTCTTTTGCCACTACTTGATGTCCACGGAGTTCCAACACTCTTATTATTGTAGAAAAGATTCGTAATGCACGGTCCAGATTTTCAGGTTGTACACGAATGTTTAGAGGCGACTTAATCTTGCTCTTATATGGATTCTTGTTTAAGTACTTAGCATTTTTATCTCCTCTAAAGTATTCTTTTGTATCAATGATAAGAGGATTTTTTGCGTATAATATCTCAGGAACGACAAATACCGCCTGATCCATCTTTTTCAATTCATATTGAACCTTTTCACGTGGGTCTTGCGGTTCATCCATGATATAGGCCACTTCTTGTTTTGGCTCAATAGAATCAGAGTGAACTGCAATAGTTTCCTCATTTGAGGTTTTTCCTTTCTCCCTAACTGATTCCTTCCGGCCTTTTACCCTTACTTTTTTATCCTTGGACTTCTGAAAAGAATCCAAAGTGGGAACATCCTTATCCTCAAATGCTGGGAGAGGCGGTATCTCTACCGGTTTACCAAACTGAAGTCTTGACCAATAACCACTTGATGGCGTTGGGATATTCACCCGATAACAAAACTTCCTTAGAATAGGAGCGGGAATACCCATTTTCTCTGCAACTTTAGTTACAGGTTCTTTCCAAATCAATTTGTATAATTCTTCTCTTGTTGTTTCCATCTTTCCAAAATCAGTAAAGTCGTTTGTTCTTTTTGTATTCCTCACTCCAAGTTTTCACTCTTGATTCCTCGACCCATTTCACGAGTTCATCTTCAAAGAAGTATACTTTCCTACCCTTGTCATAATAAGGGATCTCTCTGGCACGAACCATTTTCTTGATTACATTTTTTGTTTGACCTAAAATTTCTGCAGCTCTCTCCTCATCAATCGGTCGGTGTTTGTCAACTCCGAGGCCTAACTGAGATTCTATATGCTCTAAAACGGCCCTCATTTCGGCTATCTCATTGATTAGATAATTAACTGCTTTAGGAACATTTTGTAGAGTCAGTTCCTCTTTTTCTGTGCTTTCTTCTTTCTTCTTTTCCATATCAAATATAGTAAAATTAGTATTACAAACAGATGTCCTTTATTAAGGCATCTTCATATCTATAGACGTGTGTTCTGCAAACGAGTTTAACAGAGATAACTTGTACTCAGAATGTTACCAAAGAAAAAGCGATTATAATTTGCGCCACCCCATTTAATAAATGAGGTGGCGCTTAGTAATAATGATATTTATGCATTAATGAAGTTTCCTTTGCTTGTTAGCAAGAAAGCCCTGCGACAATCAAAGCATGCATATTGGTCTGTGATGACAGGTTCCGATTCCTGTTGGGTATGCCCAAAGACTTGATAGACATTGGGCAATCGCTCTCTCATGTATTGATGGTCCGTTTCATCTGTCCATACGGGTGAGGGATATCGTGCATAGCCCCAACGTGAAGCGGAAACATCCATCAAGCCATTGAAAACAAAATCGAAAAGACTCTCTTCTGTTATCAATTTGTCATTGAGAGATTTGCAGATGTCATTTACATCTTTCGGGTTGACATCGGGCATTCTATACCTTAGCCAATTGATATCTACACCGGCATGAGTGAAGAGGAAATCCTTCTCTTCTGTCCTTACCGTCATCGCCAGTTTGAACAAAGACAGATTTTCACTGAAGATTTGATGAATCTCACCATAGTGTTCTTTGTCTTTACGACTGCTATTCATGTCCTTATCAAAGTAATGGATGTCGTGATTACCCAAAAGCAGAGTAACCCTTTTCGTATTAGCTTTCTTGAAATCCAGGATTTCCTTGAAATTCGCAAGAGCCTCACTTGGCAGGATTTCCTCATAATGTGTATATGGGTCCAGATAATCTCCAAGAAAAATCACTGGCAAGTCAGGATACATCCTTGTGGCTGATATCCAGAACAAACGCCCATGTATGTCTGGTATAATCAACAATATCGGTTTGTTATCTTTTTGTTTCATGTTCTTAACTTTTTATAGTTCAACATACTTTCCTGCATCAAATCCGTTCAAAAGATGCTCATCATTGAAGACATACCCCAATTGGTTGCTGGCTATTCTAGTCTTGCCAATGGTAGCATCTATATTGGTATGGGAGTGGCCATATATCCATACATTGATACGGCTGTTGGCAATGAAGTCACCCAGTTCCGTAGCGAAGGCACTATTGATGAGCGAGTCCAAATGCTGTGGTGCCACCACCTGCCGAGTAGGCAAGTGGTGGGTCACCACGACTATCTTTTCAGCCGTACTCTCCACCACGCTTTTCCTGACGAAGTCCAAACAGAACTGATGCAGTTGGTTATACTCATTCACCTGGATGAGCTTTCCTTTGTATTTAGTTTGACGAAAATCGTTCAACCCTTTCCACACGAAATACTCATCCTGTGCAGGAATGTTTGACCACAACGTACTCAGGACGAAATCAGTGTTGTCAATCCGAACTACCTGATTCTGATAGATGCCTACATTGTCTTTGATCATCCATTTCCATTGCAGGCCTCGTTCCATCACATCGCAAAACTGGTAATACTCATGGTTGCCTGGAACTATCAGCACCTGACGGTAGTTGGCTGATGCCCACTTCCAGAACTTACTGAGTGGAGCAACCGTATTGTTCAGATAGAATGTATCACCTGCCAATACGAGCACGTCTCCTGTTACAGGAAACTCATTATGCTTTATGTACCTGCTGTTCTCTGCGAACTCCATATGCAGGTCACTCATGTATTGTATCTTCATTGTTCTTTTGTTTAATGTTTACCATACTCCATATAAAACCCTGACATCCTTCTCGTTCACAGAAGCCTTGGCTCCTCTTAGGAATCCTCTCACAGAAAGATGAAGTCTTTGGTAATACCAATACTCATCCTGGAAGTCTTCGTAGATTTCCTTGATGCCCATTCCTTCATAACCAATCCCATCAGATTCATCCTTTGTTGTAGACTCTTGCTTCAAAAACCTCTCTATGCGGTTCAGTTGTTTGGTAATCTGATAGTCACGTGATTGAAAAAGCCTTACGAGCAAGTCCTTCCCTTGCTGCTCGCAGAAATTACTAAGATCTGACAACATGAAATAGCCCTGTCCCATCTCATAGTCAGATAGTTCTGTCTTCATTTGGGGACTCACATCGTCAGGCAACCCCACACTCCCATAATTATCTAGAAAGTCACGGAAATGGTAATACCGGCACCAGTAGCAACAGCTGTTGGTGAACCACTCCTTGCCTTCGTCTTTTTCGTCTTTGTGTGACTTCAATTCTATTGGCATTTGCCATATAAGAGGCCGCCACTCGTTTCTGTGGCGCACCTCTATGTGAAAACTTATATCTACTCCCATATTTACTCTGTTCTATTATCGTTTGTATCTTGTTCTAAAACCTTTATGCTTAGTATAAGCGCCTTCATCGCCTCGTTGAAAGTTGGATAATATATGTCCTCAATCCTAGCAGACATTTGTCTGTTCCTCAAGGCTCCTACATGATAATAGCCTGAATATCCGCTCTTTTGTGCAACCCCAAGATAGCAGTCATATTTCTTCTCTATCCGCTTCCGGATTTCGCTAAGCGTAATAGACTCGTTTACCTCATCACGTATCAGATGATAGACTGGGTCGTCCAATGGAATATGTTTATCTATCGCTACCTTGTCGTTAGGTTCCCATTCTGCATAGCGTACGATATCATCATACTGTTGGCGAGTCAGTTCTCCCTCCTTATCGCAGTCTTCTATATAGGGCACACTTATGACGCCTTCATCGTCATCACCCTTCAGATAGTCGTGGAAAGTAAATGCCGAGATACGAACCGTTCCGGTTTCTTCGAGAATGTGAAGGAGGTTCTCCGCATCATGGAACACGAACGGAGCTCCCGACTCATAAAGAGCCACCGCAATCTCCAGAGCCTTGTCCACATAAGACGAATAGCTCACTCCCAGAGTGACAATCCACTTGCCGCCAGCATAGTATTGGGAGGCCCGAACGTTAGTCCTTGACAGACCAAGTTCCCCATAGTGGTCACATGCAAAGCTTTTGAAATCCTCTTCGCTATCCAGATTGAGGTCTCCTATAGCGTTATGTAGGCCATGATCCTGATAGTATTCCACATCGTCTTCGATACTGACGGCTTCCTTTGCACGTTCATAGTGGGAATCTTTCCAGAAGATTGTATCTGCAAGGCGATAGTACTTACAGAAACGACGGATAGACATCGTGTCGAAAGGTGCAGGCACTCCCTCCTTTTCCCAATCGATTCTTTCTCCTTCCTTGACCGATGCATACACCTCTTCTCTTCGAATCAGTTCCTTCATAACTTGGATGCAATATTCTTGGTCTTTCACCACCAGTTTTCCCTCAGGAATGATCTTGTTGAGAAACCGACTCTTTATTCTTCCAAAGCGTTGCCGATAAGGTAGATCTTCATCAATATGCTGATTGTATGCCTCCGGATTCTTTGTTATTTCTGCTACTCGTTGTTTAACGAGATGGAGAAGTGGCTCCAAGAACCAACTCATATCGTGAGCATATTCCTTGCCATCAAGATTCCTATTGGTGAATATCACATACTCATGAACCCTGTCGGATATTTTCAGGAAAGTGTTCTCACGATAGGTTGAAGTAACGAGGAAGAACCATCGTTTCTCGTATGGATACTCCTCAACCAATGCTTTTCTGTAACTCGCGATGTCGCTTTCTGCATATTGATCGTGCATGTCTTCGAAATCTTTCCATTCTTCAGCAGTACCACGAGGTATTTCCAGCCAAATCATGCGAGCTTCATCATCTTCGATAGGCTCAAAGATGGAGAGCGCCTTCTGTATTTCCTTTACCAAGGCGAACGACTTCTTATCCACATAGAATTCTCCGTCGTGACCACTTTGGAGAACTCGGCTTATGATGGATTGTATTATTCTGTAATCCATATTGTTTCTTGCTTGTTTATATCAAATATCATCTTCTATAACATACTCTTCACAAATATAACAATATCGAGAAGGATTCTTTTCATAAGTCTCAATAGCGATTTTTACTTTTTGATATGGGAATACTCCTTCTTGATATGAGCATCGATGCCAAGAGTCAAAATACTCTATTATTTTCTCCTCGTTATTAAACCTTACCTTGCAATGCTTATGACATTTAGGGTCGAAGTAAGAGGCCAAATCATTCCATCCCAAAAGATCATCTATGGAAGAAGAGAAAGACAAGTAGCTTGTGCTCCCTGTTTCATCCTCGGCTAACTTTGTGTGGAATGAAATAGTTCCATCCTGTTCTTCAGAAACCTCTATCCCTTTATAACGGGCAATTTCATTAGCACTCGTTACGGAATGTTCTTTGAGAAAGTTCATGAGCATTTCTATCGGGTTAAGTCGGTCCTCTGAACCAATCGTCTGATGAAAATTCAGGCTCCATTTCAGGCGCTCTGATATTTCCCTACGAATGTCAAAGGCCATAAACTCTTTTCTGTTGTTATCCAGCACCTCTCGCCCATATTGTGCGATGTCGTGACAGTGTAACGAAGCATAGCTATGTCTTCCCAAGGCATAATGGACGGAGAACCATTGCAAGTCATTTTCCACAAGACGGTTCCGAAGGTCAACAACGTCTTTTATCTTCTTTCGGCGCAGATAATTGGAGACCTCTGCAGCTAAAGCATGAAATTCAGGAGTGTCGTATTCGATGTCCCTGAACTGTTTATATTCCTGAATGGCCTTGCTTCCTTCCGTAAGACCAATAGCATATCGATAGCCCATCCAGATTAAAGCCTCTTGATAAAGTTCATTTCCTTTTTTCTTTATGTCAATCTTCATTGTTCTTTTCATTTAAAGGGTTCAACTAGGAAATCGTATAGTTTCTCTGGAGTGCTTACATCAACAGGCTTGTCATTCACTCTTAGGGAGTTTACAATATCTCTATTGCCGAAGTCTGTCTCAAATACCCACCATGAAACGTATTTTTCTTCATCCTTTACAGATAGTTCAAGGAGGTGCACGCTCAATTCCCACAATACATTATGATATATTGGTGCATAGCTGCCTGGAAATGCCTGCTCCATGTGATAATTGAATTGATGGTCTATGTCACTTTGCTCTTTCAGTTTATTCAGAGAGTTCACGAATTCGTCTTTCGTTATCATTGTCTTCTTGCTTAAAATTGTATTTTGATTATTTATACTTATGGCAATACGCCATTAAGCCTCACCTTTTCTGCCGAAAAGATAAGGAAAGGATAATAGAGCGACTGTACTCGAGTCACTATACATGCGTAAAAGTCACTGCGAGTGCGCTCTTACTGTTCTAATGTTTTAATGGTGTGCATAACATCTCCTCTCTGCGTGAAAACGCATTAATGGTTTAACATTCCTTCCAGGATCGGGTCGCCTGGGTTTACTTTACTCTTTGCTTCGGAGCATCTTCCGAAGACTTGAAAACTAACGCAAGAAAGTATTCTTGCCAATCCAGTAAACGGGAATGGGAGAAGACAGGTGGTAAGTCTGTTTTTTCATTCCTGGGTTCCGTCCCTACACTAACGACATTACTCGCATCGCTTAACTTCTGCTTTCACGTCTCTCAGGAGTTCGCCTCTAACGTATTCGCCTTACGGCTCATACCAAATGGATGTTCCCGACCAACAAGGCTACAGTTAGCTTGCCCTGCCCCTACGGGAACTATAGGCCAACCTATAATTGGCTGCAAAGATATATGTTTTCAAACGATTAGCCAAACCTTTTCGAGACTATTTTTCGAGCCCATTTTGCTTATACACAAAGTGTATAAAAAAGATTGCCCGTAAAGGCCAACTCATCGATTTTTGCCGTTCTTATCAGTAAATTGCATGCAAATTTATTGTTTATCTCATTCTTTGATGTTAATATCCTGTAATTCTTTGTGAGATTCACAGAATCTTCGTAACTTTGCAGGCGAAACCAAAAGGTGTTTCATGCGAAGGGTCAACTCTGTTGAGAGGCCAGGATGCAAAAGGTCTGTTGACACATCTTGGATATCGGCAGTAAAAGGCTACCTGAGGAGAGTGACCAGCCGACCTCCCACTCCCATATAGCATCAGGAATGCCAAATGATTGTGTCCCGCTATACATTTTTACTCTATAGGGGTAAATGTGTATAGCGGTTCTTGCGTATATACACTTCTCGTCACGCAGGGACATGGGCTATAGAGAACATGTTAAACTCTAAAGTCCACCATCATGGCAACATTGACAAAATCATTTCCCGTCATCAAGGAGCGTAATTGTACCGCCTCCTTGGTTCTTGACCGCCGTACGCAACGGCACAATGCGACAGAATTTCCTCTTTCGCTCCGCTTTACCATCGATCGTAAGTTCTTCTATCACCCTGTCGGTGGGTCATACTCCGAGAAGAAGTTTTCAGACATCTGCAATGCCACAAAAAGTTCCTCAGAGAAGTACAAGGAGCAGCGGATGTGGCGAGAGACCATTGTCCCTAAGTACAAAAACTTATTGCAGGCTGTTAACAAGGGAGGGCTCTTGACTTTTGAGATGGTTCGGGTGGCTGTGACAACAGGTAAAGCAACAGCCGAAGAGAAAGAAAACCGCTCCTTTTTTGGCATCTGGGAGGAAATCATCTATCACCTCAAAACAGATGACAACGGTATCCGCTATACAACTAGCGAGAGTTATATAAGCGCTTTGAAGTCTTTCCGCAAAATCATGGGTGAAAATTCCATTGAAGGCTTCAAGATTAGTGCTGCAGAGATTCAGAAGTGGAAGGATGGTATGCGGGATGGTAAAAAAGAAAGGAAAAATCGTTGGCAAGATACGGGATACGACGGCTGGCATTTATCTCCGTGCCTGTCGTGCCGTATGGAACACTTGCCTTCGAGAAGGCTATCTTAAAGATGTACCTTATCCCTTTTCCAACAGGAAAGAAAAAGGACTCGTCAGCATCCCAACAAGTGGAAAGAGACGCAAATACTACCTTCGTGTCAGCCAGATGACGGAGCTTTACAACCTTTTTCTTTCAAAGCAATATCCAGAGACTTGGAGCGAACACTACACAAAGATGGCTCATTATTCTTTGGGGCTCTTCTTGGTGCAGTACCTCTGCAATGGCTTCAACATGGCTGATGCTGCACGATTAAAGTATGATACTTATTACTTCCAGAACGGAGGCAAAGCTTTCCGTTTCAATAGGAAGAAGACTGCAAGAAATAGTGCGGATGGTTCTGAAGTCATCATACCCATCATCGAGCCCTTACAGAAGATTCTCGATGAAATTGCAGCACCTCCCACACGCGATGGATATGTATTTCCTCAGATTCTCAATGGTGCGGAGAGTGAAAGAGACCGCAGGATGAGGACGCAGCAAGAGAACTCTAATGTTCAAGACCGAGTTATCAAGATATGTCATGAGGCTCTTCACTGGGATGGATCCATCCGTCCTTCGGGAACTTGGTGCCGCCATTCTTTTGCAACCAATCTCCGCAATGCTGGCGTGGAGATGGAGTATATCTCTGAAAGCATGGGGCATTCTTCAGGCAGTCATGCCATCACACAAATCTATCTTGACTCTTATCCTTTGGAGAAACAGATGGAATATAACTCCAAGCTGTTGAACATAGAAACTGAGTTCTCAAAGCGAGACAAGCTGCTTGCAGAACTGTCAGATTTGTCAGAGGCCGATCTTGTTCGCCTTTTGGAAACTATCAAGAAGTCAAACGACTAATTCTTGGGAATATGTTTAAGTTGAACTTTTCAAAGATTCTCTCCGACTTTTCTTTGAGAAAGGAAAAGACGGATATGTTTATTTGCACTTGGAAGTTGAAAAACAAGAAAGAGTATGCAGATTTCAAGAAACGGATTGATTGTATTGAAACCAGTGACCTGTCGGTGCTCTTTGACATGTACTCGCTGATGAAAACTTGTGTCCCACCTGAAGCCCAAGCATTCTATACCTGGTTCTACGATTTGATTTCTCAGAATCCTGCCCGAATGCACTTGATAAGTGCAGATAAACAATGGGCTGGCGCATATACAGAAAAGATAGCTCAATGTATGGTCAACCGTCAGTTATGGTTAGGTATCAATCTGAAAACAGGTAGGTGGACATCTATACGTCTCGACAGAAAGGGCTGTTGATGGTTCGGTCTGGAACTCCTTTGGAAATTTGGAACAGATTGCCGCAATACATGAAGTCTCATTTTATAAGCCAGACGGACAAGTTGCTGCGAAGTTCTAAGGGATGTTTGTTGTTCAGCAAACTGGAACGCAAACAGCTCTATCAAGCCCTTGCCTTCTTTGCTAACGTTTTTACTATGGCTCAAGCTGTGTTTATCCCCGGCTTTCTTGCAAATCTATATGACAAGGTGGTTGAAAATGGTGACACCTTGGCTTATTGTATGTACTACTTCGTGGTTTTCGACCACGGACTGCTTCGTATGATGAAGATCCTCAACAGCATCCTGACGAAAGAAGAAATGGATGAAAGTGGGCTGGTTCTCATTCGTAATTGTGTCCATATGCTTGTCTGTCAAAGTATGGAACTGGGAGCAGAGACCAAGGCATCTTGGGAGAGTGCCGTGGAGGACTGCAATCCCGAAATCTGGAAAGATGTCTTTTTTCTGCTTCACAAGACAAAAGGGAAAAGAGGAAAGAAGAAGACTATCCGCACACTGGATGAAATACTCATTGGTAATGTGCCTGCTCTGAAAAAGCAGATACACCACTTTCTGGCAGATAACACGGATGACATCTGTCTTGCCTATCTGTTGCGTTCTTTAGTCAGAACAGGAAAGGTGAGTGATTCTCTTTCCTACATGACTTTCCATCGTGCAATAGAACTATTCTGTGGGCGAAAGATAGGGTATGACATTCCCCAAAAACGATATGGGGAATTGAAATCGTCATCATTCAGCCTTGACCACTATGGGAGCAGCTATAAACGAGCCAAGCGCATCATGGATAATTGGACTCACATCTTTGCCCAAACAGCCTGACAAGCCCATTTTCTCTTTTTATTTGTTAAAAGTCGGTCGGTTTTATTTCTTACAAATAAAGCCGACCGATTGCTTTTCTATTACCCATTACCTTTGCCGTCGAAATCGATTTCAGAGAATGTAAACGAGGCTCAGTATGCCTCAAACGTTGAACAATTAAATTCAAAAATAGTCATGGAAAAGAATTTCGACATCAAGCAACTCCTCCAGAAGCCCATCGCTATGATGACTGGCGAAGAACTGACCTTCTTGATTGGAAGCAGCATGGAGGCTAAGAGGAGTGAAACAACCCCAATCGTTCAGAAACGGACCTATTATGGAATCGAGGGCATCGCCCAAGTGTTTGGGTGTAGTGTGCCTACCGCAAACCGCATCAAGCGCAGTGGCATCATAGATGCTGCCATTACGCAAATTGGACGCAAGATAATCGTAGATGCAGACATGGCGCTTTCGCTGGCTAAGGAAGCGGGCTCCATTAAGCTAAGACATTTCTGATTATGAATAAGAAAGATGCATTCATCCGTGTGGGCTCCACTTATTACAAGTGGGTAGAGCAACCTCTTCTTGATGGTTCTGTTGTCAAGAAGTATATCCCATGGACTCTCGAAGCCCTCCGTCAGGACTATGGGAAGAAGTTTATTGCCGACATTCCACGTTACGACGGTTTTTGTACTGTCCCCTCTCATACAAACTACCAAAAGGAAGTGGGATCGTTTCTAAACCTATACCAACCGCTTCGTCACGAGGAGACCTGGGAAGAGCATTGTACTACCACCTTAGGATTGATAAATCACATCTTTAATGAGCAATATGATTTAGGGATGGACTATCTGCAACTGTTATATAAAGAACCCACTCAGAAACTGCCTATCCTTCTGTTGGTCTCTACAGAACGCAACACGGGTAAGACCACATTCCTCAATTTTCTCAAACTGTTGTTTCAGGATAATGCCACATTCAATACCAATGAGGATTTCCGAAGCCAGTTCAATGCAGACTGGGCTGGAAAATTGCTCATCATGGTGGATGAAGTGTTGCTTAGCCGTCGAGAAGACTCAGAACGGCTAAAGAACCTGAGCACGGCCCGTACCTACAAGGTGGAGGCGAAAGGTAAAGACAGGTCGGAAGTGGAGTTCTTCGCCAAGTTTGTCTTGTGTTCCAACAACGAAACATTCCCTCTTGTCATTGACCCCGAAGAAACACGTTATTGGGTGCGCAAGGTGCCACCTCTGATTAATGACGATCCATACATCCTCAGCACCATTAAGTATGAGATGCCTGCTTTCATCCGCCGCCTAAGAAACCGAAAGCTGTCAACCTGCTGCGAGAGTCGCATGTGGTTCAATCCGAAACTTATTCATACGGAAGCTCTTGACAATATCATCCGGCACAACCGACCTCGTGCCGAACTGGATATGGTGGAGCTTTGTCTGGACGTGATGGAAAGACACAACCTTACCCAGTTTTCCTTCTGCCCGAATGACATCCATACTCTCCTGATGAATACTCATGTAAAGATTGAGAAGTGGCAAATCTTGAAGGTGCTGAAGGAACGTTGGAAACTGAAGCCTGCAGACAATGCTTACCGTTACACTACCTATAATATCGACTACAACGATGCCTCCAATTATATGGCTGTTCAACGAACTGGCAGGTATTACACCGTCCAGCGGGATTTCTTGGAGCAATTGCGCTGTTGATTTGTTGAATTGTTGACTAAAGAGCCTAAAAGACATAGCTATAAGCAATTATGGTTTCTGTTTCCCTCAACAAATATTCAACATTTCATCATATAAATATTTACCAAGAAAAAAAGGAAATTCTTATCTGCTAATAAAAAAGGTTCAAAAGCATGGAAAAAGTAGCATCAAATCATGTGCAGCCAAGTCGACTACGCTCCTGCACACTACGGCGTAGCATCTCTTCCCTATACCATAACCCAAAGGGTGGTTTTATAGTGTTTGGGGGAGCAAGTATAGGTTTTGCGTCCCACAAAACCACGGCTCCTAAAAGCCGAAAATGCCAGACATCCACGTAGCCATTTTATTACTATGCACCCCCAAACACCAAACAAAGGCGGCCGTCCGAAGAAGTCAGAAGATGAGCTGCGGCTCTTTCCTGTAAAAGTATATTTTGATGAACAGAGTTACAGAAAACTGTTGAACAAACGGAGGCGTACAGGCATGTCACTATCTTCGCTGGTTTACGAGTTGGCTGTCAACGGTTATGTCAAGGAACCCATATCCAAAGAGGAAGCTTCTCTGCTTCGCTCATTGGCTGGCATGGCGAATAACCTGAATCAGCTTGCACATGAGGCACACATCTATCATTTCTCCCAAATGGAAGAACGTGTGCAGTATCTGGCAAATGAAATCAATGAAGTACTAATACGAATAAGTGAAAGATAAACTATGATAGCAAAGATACATCCCGGAAACAACTTTGGCGGCTTGGTCAACTATGCCAACGACATCGAGAAGAAAGATGCGGTGGTTGTGTCATCCGATGGAGTAAGCCTCGCATCCAATGCAGCCATCACTGCCAGTTTCAAAGTACAGGCAAAGACCCACTCTGGTGTGAAGGATTTCGTTGGGCATATATCGCTCAGTTTTTCTCCTGAGGATAAAGACAAGGTGGATAATGAGCTGATGGCAAAGATTGCTCAAGAATATATGCGAAGGATGGGCATCATCAATACGCAATATGTCATCTTCAGGCATCAGGACCAGCCACACCCTCACGTCCACATTGTCTATAACCGAGTCGATAATGATGGTAATATCATCAAAGGTGACAGCAGCTTTTCCAAGTCGGCAGCCATCACCAAGGCTTTGACCAGAAAGTATGGACTAACCTTTGGCAAGGGCAAGAAGAACGTCCGACGCGACCGCCTGACGGGAATAGATGCCACAAAGTACAGACTCTATGACACCATCACTGATGCGCTGAAGGATTGCATATCTTGGCAACAGCTTCGCAGAGCATTATTAGCAAAAGGCATATCATTAGAATTTGTTCGAGACAGCGATGGCTGCGTCCGTGGAGTGACCTTCACAGACAACAAGCATCAAGTCACCTTCGCAGGTGGGAAGATTGACCGTTCGCTGACATTCGGCAATATCGACAGGCAGATGTACGATATCTACCAAATCAACGATGATCCGAATGACCAACCATATTTATATCCGCATCACGAACAAGAGTATATTACTCATATTACCCATATTACCGAGGAATACGGTCAAGATACATCAGCCTCTGGAATAGAAGATGCCTTCGACTTCACTCACACAAATGACCATGAAGACAGCTCTTCATCTGGTAACGGCATAGGATCCGCCATTGCAGAAGTTCTGTTGCAACCTCATGTAGCACCCACGCCATCTGGCGGTGGAAGTTCATCTGGTGGATGGAGAGATGATGACGATGATGAAAAGTATAAGAACAAGAATCGTAAAACATATCGCAGAAAAGGAAGATAACTATGGCAAAGAATAAACCTACTCCATTAAAGGACGAACCCGTGATGTCACTCGATGACATATGCACCAAACTTGATGATCTGACTGCTGCAATCGGAGCTTTACAAAAAGAACCATGCAAACCAGTTGTGCCCAAAGTGAACATTCAGGTCAAAGGCCTGCATTTCAAGACAGAAGAAGAGTTCCGTGAGAAGGTCATTCTCCTCTATAAAGGTTTGGGGATCTATAACCAAGAACAGGAAGATGCCTATATCAAGGAATTACACGATAAAGGGGAACTCTCCAACAGGGAGATGCTTCAGGCAATTCACGAGAAAACTAGCGCCATTCCAGATGATAATAATCATGTGCCAAAATCTTTGAAGGATCAGTTTACACACCTTTGGTACACAATAAAAGAGCACATCCATATTGTATTCTATGAACCAAGCAACAAATGGTATCGTAATGTCTATGCCTGGACAAGCATCATCTTGACGCTTTTGTTCACCATCTTCACCATCTATGAGGTTGTCAATGTGAATCGCCTGAAAGCATATAATGAAGATTTGCAAACCATTGCGGCCCAATATCAGATGACCCGTGAGATTGTCCGAGAGCTTCATCCCGACTTGTTCGTTACCATCACCAGCTACGATGACATGGTTCAGTCTAAAGGGTACAGCTATGCACACGAACATTTTGAGAACAGCAAGCCAAAAGAAAAGCCAGGGAAGTGACCCTTCTCTGGCTAAATCAAATATGATAGATTTTGCTCACGACATTTATTTCGCGAGTAAATTTAACTGCCTATACCACATACTTTTATCCTAACATAAAAGCAGTTGTTCCTTTCAAATTATTCTTTGTTGGTTTCATATATGACCGCGTTGCTATTGCTGAAGAACAAGCCTGCGCCCAGGCTTGACATTTCCCCTCGGGGATGATAACTCCGTTTTTCTGCATAGCTACGGAATAGTGCTCAATAGTACTATGCGTCATTGACAATATCTCCGACATTATCTCTGACATCACTGGCGACAAACATACCCCTCCTGATCATAGCAACGATGATACTTGTTAATGAGGTCTATGAGAGATTGCAAATAAGGAATGTTACAATGAAGTGAATGATACTTGCCATACTGATGGTTGTATCGGTTTTTTGATCCTTTAGTCAACCGTTGTTCAATATCTAATGGGATAAGATATGTGGAGCGTTCATCAAGATATTTATGGAATTCCGTTAAGAAGATGTGGACTCCTGCCAAATCAAAATCACCAAAGTGAACGTATTTGTTTGGAATCGTTAGGAGCCAATTACGCAAATCAGTTGATTGGGGATAACGGGATGCAAAAAGTAGTTGTTTGTCTCCTAGCAAAGACTCAAACAACTTCCTTTGCTCACGAATCATACGGAAGTTCTCCATATTCTCTATTCCCACCACTACAACATCCTCTGGAATGACAAAATGTTTCCAATTGTCGATAAACACAAAACTTCCTTCAGGAGGATTAACCACAAATGGTTCGCCATTTAGCGAACACTCAATAGACTGATAACTATTGATAGGGAATCCTGGACATGAGCGAATTGTCAAAAGCTTGGAATTCCCTGTTTCTGCAGCCATTGAAGCACGAGAATCCGCATCGGTAACATCAAGCATCCGATAATTCTCATCTTTGTCAATGAGGTATCTTTTCAGTGCCTCAATATCACGGGCACGATATGATTTCCGAGAGCCACGCGTCGTCACTAACAGCAACCCTTCTGCCATCAGTTCATCAAGCAACTTGCTGCTGAACTTTGAACTAGCGACCTGCTCGCCAGAAATCAATGCCTGTATGGATGCACTTATTACCATAATTATTTTGTCCGTTTCAAAAGTTTGTCCACTCTGGTCTTCACGCCATGTTTACTTAGCAGATAGGTGTATTTGTAATCGTATGGATTATAAGATGTGGGTGAACTGTTTATAAGATATATGTTACGCGAGTTTGCAAACTGCAGGATTCCCTTAATGTTGTTGGGATGCAATCGTCCAATTTCATCCATCATACAATGGATGATGAAGTCGCCACTCTTGCGTGCAGCCTTCTTCTTGAACACATTGATGAGCATGATGTTTACCATCGCCTTTACCAAGATGTCCGTACCGTCGGAGCCTACGTTGTTGATACGCTCCACCCAGTTGGTGTCATTGTCGTTTTCCTTGACGCGGAACTGCAATCGGAAGGCATCGCCAAGTGAAACTGTTGGTCGGCTTTGCTCGTCCTGCAACTGATGGGAGAGACTCTTCAGATAATCTATGACCTTGCGATTCACCTCGTCGCGGTTGTCGCTGGAGAAAAGGTTGAGTTCGCCAATCGACAGGGCATTTTCCACGGTATAGTCATGAATGGACATGAGCAACTGCATGAGTCGGTCTGATGACTCATTGGCTCGAAGTTCAATGCTCTTGATGACTCCTGCGAAGTTCTTTTCCACGAAATCCCTGTTGATATCCAGTATCACACTGTCCACATCCGACCTGCGTTTCATCAGTGCCCCAATTTCCGTAGAAATGCGCCCCAGGATATCCTTGTAATGCTCGCTGGTACGACGGCGGAACTCTTCTATCTTATTATTATCCATAAAGTCCTGTAGGTTGGCGGCTATCTCGAGATAGTCCTTGTCCGTCACAGGCATGGTGTTGAAGTGGAAGGTATTCTGAGGCTTGAAGTTGCGATTGAAGTAAATTACTATGTCTTTTAATCGGTCCAATGTCTCCCGCTTTAGATTCACCGTTCCACGAATCTGACTGATCAGTTGCTGACAATCCTGCTGGGACTCCATCGGCTTGTCATCAGAGAGGAAAGCGTCGGGCACCAAGTGCTCGTTCTCTACTACCTGATGATACAGATTCAATCCCTCGCGGCGATGATTCAAGTCTTTGATGACTTTTTTCTGACTCTCCTCCAGTTCTTGTCGTTTCTTTTCGATGCGTGTGCGTTTGTCCTCATATCGCTGGCGCATCATGGCGAGTTGCTGATTCATGGCGTTGATGCTCTTTTTTATCTCAGGTTCCTTTGCAAACAGGTTCTGCTCTGCATCGCGGTATCTGATGACGGTGGGGCGCTCTTCGTCTATCTGCACCAGCAATTTCCTAAGCACCTCCAATGCTTTGCGGTATTGCTCCAATAGGTTTACATCAACGCCTTTTCCGGACAGTTCTGCTTTCTGTTGTTCGTCAAGCTGAGCTTTCTGATTGGCAAACTCCTGATTGCGATGAGAGGCCTCTGCCTTCTGAGAATCCTTGAACACCCGCAATTCCTCGTCGAGCGTTTTTGAAGATTTATTAAAGGCATTATCCAAACTGTTGAGTTCCTTTTTATTCTGGGTCTCTTTCTTTTCACGGACTTCCTTCTCTGCCTGTACTTTCAACAAGGCATCGTTAAAAGCACGTTCGCGAACCTCTTTTTCCTTTGCAACCATTTCCTGCTCTTCCATCTCCAACTGATGCTGTTGGTTCTGCAGGTTCTGTCGTTTTGTGGGAATCTGCTCCTCCTCCACTTTTAGACGAGAGTATTCCAGACGAAGCGGATTAAGCAGATCACCATATTTCTTACCCAGTTTTGATACATCTTCCTGCAAAGTGATGGGCAATTGAGCGAGTTGTCTGTTCAACTGCTGCACTTTCTCTTCCAGTGTTTCTTTCTCGGCACGATAATCATCTGGCGTACGATGTACGGCGTCAACATTGTCCAAGTTGAGCTTGATGCCAAACAGACTGTCGGATGCTACTCCGAGTTGAGGCTCTAGCCCCCCTGTATACAGAATCCGTTCTTCGTCCACCACCTTGCCGATTGTCTCTTCCCATCCATCGGCATTCTCGGTAAGCCACTGATACAACGAGCCATCCAGATGGGACAGTAGTTCATCAATCTTGTCTATCTGTTCTTTGTGTTGAACGCGGCTAGCTTCGAGCCGTTCCTGCTCACGCTGAGAGGCTTGTTTCAGCTCAGCCTCTTTCATCTCATACTCAGCAGTCAGCTGGGAAATCTGGCTCTTGACAGCGGTCTGTTGAGCTGTGTTCCCCTTTTCTGCCACCTCCAACTGCCGTAGCCGCTCCAGTACCTGCTTCGTTTTTTCAGCATTAGGATGCCACTGTCGCAGTTCTTTCACGGCATTGTCCGTCCTATTTTGTTCTGCCAGCAGCATCTGCAAGCGATCGTCTGACTCATGACGCCAACTGTTGAACGCATCCATCACGACATTTCTACTCTTAGTGCGTTCATCCTCCAAACGTTTCCGCTCTTTCTGCAGGGCATCCTGCTTTTGAAAGTAAGCGTTCTTTTGAGCATTTTCAAATGCCATACGGGCATTCTCAAGTTTGCCCCTGGCAATATTGTACTTTTCTTCTATCGATGCATGTGTTTTCAACAGGTCATCCAGTAACATATGCTTGTCAGCAGCTTCGCTCTTGATGGCATCCTCACGGGCGGCCAGAGCCAGTTTCTCCTCGATATGCAAGGTCTCGAAATCTTTCCGTGCCTGCGCTATCTCCTTCAGTTTTTCTTTCTTGCCGCCCAACGTTTGATTGAGCTTGTCTTTTTCTCCGTCATAGTCAGCCGTCAGTTCTTTCTCACGATTACGCTCCTTTTCGATATTCATTTTCAATTCTGTAGCTTCAGCCTCCAAAAGCGGAATCTTCTGTTCACTCTCTGCTACAGCATGGTTCAGCATACGCCACACGTCTAATAATTGCTGGTCGAGTGCAACAATTCGTCTGCCTTGTTCAGCAATCTTCAATGCCTGCTGACGTACAGGGTAGTTACCATCACGTGTCTGCCTGAACCAACAGTCTATTTCGTCATATTCTCGTTCAAAGTCGGTCACCAGTCGTCTGTAGGTCTGCAGGTCGATGGGTAAGTCTTCGTCTGCCATTGATTGTATGATGGTGTTCTTCACGAAGTCAGCATCCAGTTTGGTATTCAGGAAGACGTTCTGAATGCTTCGTGGAATGTTCTGATAGTGGGCACTCTGCACAAGGGCATAGCGAGCGTATTTGTTGTCGTGGGTATTGCCAAAGATAATGTCCTTAAACATCACGCCAGAGTCTATCCTTGCAGATATTGACACGTTTTTATCGATACGCTCACGTATCTTCACCCAGTCACTCAGCACCTGCTTATCTTCGCCAATAATCCACTCGCGCTGATAAGGAGCATCGATAAACCGCCAAGATGCTCGCCCCTGATACCGGCTAACTAGTATGGTATAGGCCTCATTGTCGCGCATCACTTCATAAAGGATGTACGAGTTTGACTGACGGAAATAGAACTCGTCAAACGACTTCTGAGCCTGCTGTATTCCTAGGCGATGTTTGTCTGCGTTGTAGAAGAATAGCAGCGCTCTCAAAACCGTACTTTTACCAACACCCTGAGTACCAGTGAAATGTACATTGCCATCCACGGAAATCTCTGCATAGGGTATGTTGGCGCTATTGACAAATATGATCTTATTCAGGTATTTCATCTTCGTTGGCAATTTGAATCATGTTCACCAGTTCCTCGGCATAATGGAAAGCGGAGGTAATCTTGAAACTCTCGTCTTGTTCGCTGATGCATTCGGCAAATCCCATACCTTGCATTTCCTGAAGCAGTTTGTTCACAATCTCTAAATAGGAACCTGCACCATATTTTTTATAGAGGTGCCCAGCTTTCTCCTTCAGTTCAATATCCAGGCTGATCTGCTCTATCAGATGGCTCTTACGAAACTGATAGCCAGCCGTAAACGATTGGTTGTAGGTCTTCAGGAAGTCCAGATAGTCAAGCCATTTGGAAAAACTCTCCAACTTCTGTTCTATGGACTGCTTTCCCTCACCAATACGTGAGAAAAAGAAATAACCGTTGCCTGCCTCCAATTGCAGTCCTATCTCCTTAAAGAAATCAGCATAGTCGTCGAAGTTCTCCTCAATATCCTCATATAGATGACGGATTGAGGTATCAGAACTGTCCACTGAAAGGAATTCTCCACGATTCAGTCGCTCGTATATTCGTTGAGTATTATTTCGCATAGATAATAGGATATTCAATGTCTTGATAAGTGGCATATTTCCCTGTCATCTTACATTCGTCAGGATGTAGGATGACCAGTTGGCAAAAGAGGGCTGCGTGGTCTTCTATATCACGTTTAGCCTTATAATCGTATCTCAGAATAAAGTCAAACAGGTTGTAGCTAGATGCAGAAAAAGCATTCCATACTTCATTAGGATTGACATTCTTCAACCGCTGAACGTGTTCCTGCAAGTCTTCGTCTGTTAGCGGTTCGGCCTCGGTCCTTGCGGATTTTTTCAAGTCATTGCGCTCGGCTATCCGTCTCAGGATGCTCACTATCTGGTCGTTCTCCCTCAGCATTTCCAAAGAGAGCCTTATTTTGCTGTATTGTCTGGCTTCCATCCATAGTGGATTGCTATCTTCCAACACCTGAACCAGATTGGTATCAGTCTTGATGAGTAACTGGTCTTGTAAATATTTTAGTTTGCGTATCTTCTTATAAAGCAGGTTCTGCTGCTCAATCTGGTTGATATAGATGATAATCTGTCTATCTATTTCCATCAGCGCATGGTACGCCTCCACAAAGTCATGCTTTACATCACTGCATGTCTTGGCCATGTGCGGGTCGTTGGCCATCAGGAAGAATGCGTGCTCAGTATCCATTAGTTTCTCGCATTCGCGTATCATCGAGCGGATGCTATGGCTTTTCTCATCTAGGTTTTGCAGCTTCTTTTTCTTGATAATATAGTTGGGCTCTTGCTTATACGCATTATCCATATTACGCTTCAAGTCAACCACATTCTTCAGGGTTCTGAACCCCGTCTTTTTTAGCAGTTGCCGCACGCTATCCTGATAGCCAGCCTTACGGTTGACATTCGTCTCTTGCAGAAAATAGCCGATGTGTTCTTTCAACGTGTTGATGCACTCCTGAACACTTAGCACACTGATTTCCTCGTTCACATTCAGTACTTCCTCAAAGAAATTGAGGTAGTCGCTTTCTATCTCTACCGTATTGCCCGTTTCCACCAATACACCATAATCCAGTAGTTTCCTCAGTCGTGCTTCATTTCCTCCCACCAGTTCCAAAGCCAACCCTTGAGGAAACTTCATTAGTTTCCGCTTCTCAAACATCTCGCTCAGCAATCCTTGTTCACGCGAGAGTGTCTTTGTCAGCTCTTCTATGGTTCTAAAATGTGAAAGAATCTCCATAAACACTTTTTACTCTAATATTTCTGTTTACTTGGTATCACCCCGCGCACACCGCCTTTAGGATTGGGCACGTCGCCCTTGTATCGGGGGATAACGTGCATGTGGCAGTGAAAAACAGACTGGCCAGCGGCTTCGCCAATGTTAATACCAACATTATATCCATCGGGATGGAAACGCTCGTCAATTT
>Ga0256404_1001082_pt1 | contig 68731 bp, 51 predicted proteins | sample RumenRJG_01DNA_FD_185990 | JGI IMG/M metagenome (GOLD analysis project Ga0256404, IMG submission 185990) | Bovine rumen microbial communities from Lethbridge, Alberta, Canada - RJG_01 | ecosystem: Host-associated > Mammals > Digestive system > Stomach > Rumen | place: Canada: Alberta | collected... | reverse complement strand
ACGATCTGATTAATGAGCGCAAATCGCTTTCTTAAGCCATTTAATATTTCTTAAATTTAAAGAACAGATCACACTTTGCAAAAAAGTGTTATATTTCAACAAGATACTAAGATCTTGGGTATAATTTCAAATAGTAAGTTTTGGGTACGGAATACTGTAATTTATCTAATCTTTTTTGAAATAAGAAAATGAGCAACTATTAAAACGTTAGTTTAAAGTATAACCTTTGATTAGATGACTTGCGTCACTGCTTGAAGATATATTTGGGGAATAGCATAGCATGGTGCGCCCTAGTGGACTCGAACCACCGACCCCCACCATGTCAAGGTGATGCTCTAACCAAGCTGAGCTAAGGGCGCATTTGAAAAGCCGTCTCATTATATCAACAACTTTTTGAATTGCAAGAAAAATTAAAATTTAACCTTCCTAAAATGAGATCTTAACCATAAATAGAGTATAATTTGCCATGTTTGTTGCTCTGTACAAGGCCTTGTCGAGTAGTGCAAGGATAGTTGCAGGGGACAGTATCAATTTATTAACTTTTATTATGGAGCCTTGAGATGCAAGGTATGCATCGAGGTTAGAACATGCCAAAAATTACACTTCCAAACGGCGATATCAAAGAGTTTGATAAGCCAATTTCTATTTATGAGTTAGCACAAAGCATTGGTGCAGGTTTAGCACGTAATTGCGTAGCAGGTAAGATTGACGGTCAATTACATGATGCTTGTGATTTAATCGAGAACGACGCTAAAGTTGAAATCGTTACTCCTAAGGATAAAGACGGTATCGACATCATTCGTCACTCATGTGCTCACTTATTAGGTCACGCTATCAAGCAGTTATGGCCTAACACTCAAATGGCAATTGGTCCTGTTATCGACAACGGTTTCTACTATGATGTTGATATTGACCACAAGTTAACAGCTGAAGATTTAGAAGCTCTTGATAAGAGAATGCATGAGCTTGCAAAGACTGATTACCAGGTAATCAAAGAAGTTGTTGATTGGCAAAAAGCTTACGACACTTTTACAGAGCGTAATGAGCCATACAAGAAGTTAATTCTTGAAGAGAATATCGATAAGTCAGATAAATCAATCGGCTTATACCACCACAACGAGTACATCGATATGTGCCGTGGTCCTCACGTTCCACATATGGGCTTCTGCCAGAACTTTAAGCTAACCCACTTTGCTGGTGCTTACTGGCGTGGTGATTCAAAGAATAAGATGCTACAGCGTATCTATGGTTGTTGCTTTGCATCAAAGGATGATTTAAAAGTTTACTTAAAGCGCCGTGAAGAGGCAGCTAAGCGCGATCACCGTGTACTAGGTAAGAAACTTGACCTATTCCACTTCCAACAGGAAGCTCCAGGTTTAGTATTCTGGCACAACGATGGTTGGACTATTTACCGCGTTGTAGAAAACTTCATGCGTGAGATGCTACATAAGTATCACTACATCGAAGTTAATACTCCTCAGATCATGGATAGAGTATTGTGGGAGAGATCTGGTCACTGGGATAAATATGCAGAAAACATGTTTACCACCAAGTCAGAGAACCGTGATTACGCAATTAAGCCTATGAACTGCCCTGGTGCAATTCAGATCTTTAATTCACGCACTCGTTCATATCGTGATTTACCTATCCGTATGGCTGAGTTTGGTAAAGATCACCGTAACGAGCCATCAGGCTCTCTACACGGCTTACTACGTGTACGTGGTTTCGAGCAAGATGACGCTCATATCTTCTGTACCGATAGCCAGATCTTAGACGTTGTAACTGATTGTATCCGTATGGTTTACGATGTTTACAATGTATTTGATTTCCACAATGTTGATGTTAAGTTATCAACTCGCCCTGAAAAGCGTATCGGTTCTGATGAGATTTGGGATCGTGCTGAGCAAGACTTAATCAAGGCATTAGAGGCAAATAACCTAGAATACGAGTTACAGCCAGGTGAAGGTGCTTTCTACGGTCCTAAGATTGAGTTTACTTTACATGACTCATTAGATAGAGCATGGCAGTGCGGTACTGTACAGTTAGACTTCTCATTACCTGCTCGTTTAGGCGCAGCTTATATTGGTGAAGATAACCAAGAGCACGTACCTGTAATGATTCACCGTGCAATGTTAGGCTCACTTGAGCGCTTCATCGGTATTCTAACCGAAGAGTACGCAGGTGCATTCCCAACATGGTTATCACCTGTACAGGTTGCTGTAATGAACATTACAGACGATCAAGTTGACTACGCAAAGCAAGTATTTGAAAAACTTGATGAAGTGGGCATCCGCGCTAAGACTGATTTACGTAACGACAAGATTGGCTTTAAGATCCGTGAGCATACCTTAATGCATGTTCCATACTTAGTAGTATGCGGTGCACGTGAGGCTGAGGAAGGAAAAGTCGCTGTTCGTACCCGTAAAGGTGCAGATTTAGGCACAATGTCTTTAGAGGACTTGATTAAACTTGTAAAATCAGATATCATACATCGCAAAAATATGCCTGAGGCAGATGTAGCGATTGAAAAAGCTCGCGCAGAAGCTGAGGCTAAGAAAGATTAAGCTTTGTTAATCTTTGATTTATAACTTGATTTGGAGTACTTGCTATTAACAACAACAGAAAAACCGGTAAAGCTGTTGCTAAGAACCGGATTAACCAGGACATTAGATGTCGTGAAGTTCGTGTGTTAGATGCTGACAATGAGCTAGTTGGCGTTATGCCTACAGCCGAAGCATTACAGATGGCTAAGGAGCAGGATATTGATCTTGTTGAGATTAGCCCTAATGCTGAGCCTCCTGTATGTAAACTCATCGAATATGGCAAGTATCTTTACCAAAAGAGTAAGGATCAAAAGAGTAAGAAGCAAAAAGTTGTTCAGGTTAAGGAAATTAAATTCCGTCCTGGTACAGATGAAGCGGATTATCAGGTTAAACTACGCAACCTAATCCGTTTCTTAGAAGAGGGCAACAAGGCTAAGGTAACCTTGCGCTATCGCGGTCGCGAAATGGCACATCAGTCCTTAGGTTTAGATGTCCTAAAGCGTGTAGAGAATGATCTATGCGTTGTTAAGGGAATAGCTTCTGTAGAGTCTGCTTCACGTGTTGAAGGTCGACAGGCTACTATGGTGCTTGCACCTAAAAAGAAATAGTTACAGGGTCTAAAAGTCTTAAGTAATTAAGCTCCTGTATCGTGTTTAACTGCTAAATAATGCGGAGTATATAAATGGCTGGTAAAGTCAAGGTCAAAATGAAGACCGATAGAGGCGTTGCAAAGCGCTTCAAGAAAACCGGTAGCGGTCACTACAAGTGCCGTCACCAGAACCTACGTCACATCTTAACCAAGAAGTCATCAAAGCGTAAGCGTCAGCTACGTAGCATGGTTTGTGTAAAGACTTGTAACCTACGTGCTATTGCACGCCAGTTACCATACGCTTAATTGGTAGGAGATTTGACAAATGGCTAGAGTTAAACGCGGTGTTACCGCACGTGCTCGTCACAAGAAAGTTTTAAAGGCAGCTAAGGGTTACTACGGTGCACGTTCACGCACCTTCCGTGTTGCTGTTCAGGCTGTTACTAAAGCAGGTCAGTACGCTTATCGTGACCGTCGTCAGAAGAAGCGTCAGTTCCGTGCTCTATGGATCGTTCGCATCAATGCAGCTGCTCGTCAGCATGATCTAAGCTACAGCAAGCTAATCTGTGGTCTAAAGAAGGCTAACATCGAGATCGATCGTAAGGTTCTATCAGATCTTGCAATCAACGATAAGGCAGCTTTCCAGGCTATCGCAGAGCAGGCTAAAGCAGCTTTAAACGCTTAATAAGCCTTAATTAGGGAAATTCCCTAATCCAATCCCAGGACAAATCATCCTGGGATTTTTTTTTATTTTTTTTAGCTCAAATCTTGTGCAATTCATAAAAACCTATCTACTTACTTGGCATTAAGTGTATAGTACTAAAAACACTACACTATATGAGGTTTATATGAAGATCCACAAACTTGCCATCATCGGTCTTGGCCATGTTGGCTCAGAAGTTCTATCTAAAGCAGTATCTACTAATATTGCAGCTGAGATTGCCTGCGTTGATATTAAAAATAACGTTGCCTTTGGTGAAGCCTTAGACATGGCTCACTCAATATCATCACCTATCAATCATAATCTAAAGGTCTACTCTGGTGGCTTTGATGTGGTTAAAGATGCTGATGTAATTATCTGTGCAGCTGGTGGCTCAATTCTTCCAGGTGAGACAGAACGACTAGCTCTAGCTCATCGCAATGTAAAAGTAATTACTGATGTAATGACTGAGGTTACTAAATACAATCGTGATGCAATTTTCATCATGATTTCAAACCCATTAGATGTTACAACTTACCTTGCAGCAACTAAGTTTGATTGGCCTAAGAATAGGTTATTTGGTACCGGCACCACCTTAGAGACTTTACGCTTTAGATACGTGCTATCACAGCACTTTAAGGTTAACCCCCAAGATATCAATGGCTATATGCTAGGTGAGCATGGAAACTCAGCATTCCCTGCTTGGTCTACTGTATCAATTGGTGGTATTAGATTAAATGATCTAGGTAAATACTTTCCTGAGGTAAGTCTTGATCATGAGTCAATTAAAAAGCAGGTGGTAAAGTCAGCATATGATGTAAATGATGCTAAAGGTTGGACTAATACTGGTATTGCAGCAGGTGCAATTAGACTTGCTCAGGCTGTGTTCTTTGATGAAAAGGCTGTCGTTCCTGTATCAATGTCACTTGACGGTGAGTATGGTCTATCAGATGTCTCATTATCACTACCATCTGTAGTAGGCGTTAATGGTGTTGAAAAGAGACTTGCACTGCCATTACCTGATGATGAGCTTGAGGCACTTCACTTTAGTGCTAATAGTATTAAGGCAGTGTTAAAGGACACTAACTTAATCTAGTATCTTTAGGAGTCTATTAGAAAAATGGACTCATAAATTGACTATCTACAAATAAATAAGGGATGCAATTGCATCCCTTAAACTTATCTTCAATCTTAAAATTAACGCTTTGACATAGGCTTTACTTTACGTAATTCCTTGCCCACGTAAATCTGACGAGGACGACCTAGACGAGAGTCAGCAGTCTGTCTCATTTCGTTCCAGTGGGAGATCCAACCGATGGTTCTTGCTAGTGCGAAGATTACGGTAAACATTGAGGTTGGAATACCAATAGCGTTTAGAATAATACCTGAGTAGAAATCAACGTTAGGGTATAGGTTACGCTCAATGAAGTACTCATCTGACAGTGCAATCTTCTCAAGCTCGGTTGCTACCTTTAATAGAGGATTGTTATCTAAGTGAAGTGCATCTAGAACTTCATGACAAGTATCTCTCATTACAATAGCACGTGGGTCAAAGGTCTTATAAACACGGTGACCAAAACCGAATAATCTAAATGGATCATTCTTATCTTTAGCACGAGCAATATATTGAGGAATACGATCAACTGAACCAATTTCCTCTAACATACGTAAGCAAGCTTCGTTAGCACCGCCGTGAGCAGGACCCCATAAAGATGCTACACCTGCTGCAATACATGCATATGGGTTAGCACCAGATGAGCCAGCAAGTCTCATTGATGATGTTGAAGCGTTTTGCTCGTGATCAGCATGAAGTGTAAAGATTCTGTCTAATGCTTTTTCAACAATTGGGTTTACCTTGTACTCTTCACATGGGGTTGAGAACATCATGTGCAAGAAGTTAGCGGTATAGCTTAAATCGTTACGTGGATATACGAAAGGATGACCAATTGAGTACTTGTATGACATCGCTGCTAGAGTTGGCATCTTAGCAACAAGACGTACTGCAGTTGACTCACGGTGCTCAGGATCGTAAATATCTAACTTATCGTGATAGAAGGCAGATAGCGCACCAGCCACACCACATAGCACAGCCATCGGGTGAGAGTCACGACGGAAGGCTTGGAATAATGATTCCATCTGAGTATGAACTAGAGAGTGGTGCTTGATACGATGAACAAAGCTCTCATATTGCTCTTTATTTGGAAGTTCACCTTTAAATAGAAGGTGACATACTTCTAGATAATCACACTTAGTTGCAAGCTGATCAATTGGATAACCGCGATATAGTAGGACACCTTTCTTACCATCAATGAAGGTAATGCGTGACATACATGAAGCTGTTGATACAAAGCCTGGATCGTAGGTAAAGTAACCTTGCTTACCAAGCTCACGAATATCGATAACCTCAGGTCCTAAGGTACCCTTTAAAATAGGAAGCTTAATTGGATCCTTACCAGGGATCATAAGTGTTGCATACTTATCTAATGCAGGTAGAGTATCATCAATTGCCATTATAAAAGTCTTCCTTTAGACATGTGTTGAACTTCTTTGATATCTTCATTGTAAACATAATCTTAAAAAAAACTATACATGACGATTTTTGAAAAAATTGCACCGTTATGGCACGAAATTTAGCTTTTGTATGGTTTAAAGTGAAGTGAAATTTCAGAATTTATATTAAAATTAGGTAATAACAATAAGATAACTTATTGAAATATAATATTTTAGTTCGACTTTTTTAGAATTTATATAAAATAGTTAGTAAGCATTCCTAATATTAACATTTGAGCATAAAAATCTCTGTTTTTCTGAAATCTTGGTAAAAATACTGTTAAAATCAGTAACTAATATTTTTTATTGTGCTAAAAAAGAGCATTTTCTTGTCACCTTTAGTAATCTCTGCACAGCATATACAATAGGCACATAACTTTTTGAATTTTAGTGAATATCATGGAAAAAAGAATTCTATTAACTGAGTGTACTGATGATGTTGGTCTAATTGCAAAGATCACCAATGTTTGCTCATTGTTCCATTTCAACGTAATAAGACAAGATCAGTTTGCTTCATCTGAGGATAACAAGTTCTTTATGAGAACTGTAATTGAAGGTGAGTTCTCTGATGAAAAATCTAATGAGACCTTTGTAAACACTGTAACAGGTGTACTCCCACAAGGTGCTCATGTACGTCTAGTAGGCACTGGCCGCAAGAAATTATGTGTGCTAGTTACTAAAGAGTCTCATTGCCTAGGTGAGCTTTTAATGAAGGCATACTCTGGTGCAATGAACGCTGATATCGTATTAGTTGCAGGTAACTACCCAGACTTAGGACCATTAGCAGAGAAGTTTGATGTGCCATTTAAGTTAGTAAGCACTGATGGCATTACCAAAGAAGAGCAAGAAAAACGTATGATGGAAGTAATCGATGGTTGCAATCCTGATTATGTCATTTTAGCAAAATACATGCGTATTCTAAGCCCTGAGTTTGTAGGTCATTACCCACTTGGCAAGATCATTAACATTCACCACTCTTTCTTACCAGCTTTTATCGGTGCAAAACCTTACTTACAAGCTTATAACCGTGGTGTTAAGTTAATTGGTGCAACTGCTCACTTTGTAACTAACAATCTTGATGAAGGCCCAATTATTGCTCAAGACGTAATTAAGGTAAATCATCGTTATGATCCTGAGACCTTAGCTAAAGCAGGTCACGATGTCGAGCAAATGGTGCTAATGCGTGCAGTCAATAAAGTCTTAGATGATAAGGTATTTATTCACGGCAATAAGACAGTTGTGTTCTAAAACAATTTTCAAATAATTAGAACACAATTTTCAAAAAATAGAAAAGAGCAAAAGATGGTAGAGGACAAATACACTAAAGTAAGACGCAAAGACAGAGCTTTAACTCCTGATGAGGCTTTGTTAATTGCTGATAAAAGTTCTTATGCGGTGTTGTCTCTATCATCTGTAGATGGTACTCCTTATGGAGTGCCTATCAATGTCTTTAGATATGACAATTGTTTCTACTTCCACTGCAAGTCAAATGTTGGCCGCAAGATTGATTTAATTAAGCAAAATAACAAAGTATCTTTATGCTTTGTATGTTTTGAAAAGGTTGATGAAGTAGCGTTTTCAACAGATTACGCTAGTACCATTGTCCAAGGCACTATTGCTGAAGTAACTGATGACAAAGAAAAGCTAAATGTTGCTGTTGCTTTGTGTCAGCGCTTTGCTCCTTCCCAAAATTTAGATGCGGTTAAAGCAACTTTTGAAAAATATCAAAAGGCCACGGCTTTTTACAAAATCACCCCTGATTTTATTACCGGTAAGAGCCGTAATTTTGCTAAAATTACCTCAAATTCTTAGTTCATAATTACAACAATAAAAGTCTATTTCTATGCCAACAATTATCGATGGTAAGCCTTATTTAGCTGAGGTTAAAGAGCTTATTCTTTCTTACACTCACGAGTTAAATCGTGATCTTTCCTTTCAAAATCTTGATGCTGAACTTCAAGACATTGCCCATAAATACACCGAGCCTTATGGCAAGCTATTAGTAGCTCGTGTTGAGAATAAATGTGTTGGTATCGTAGCTTTTCATAAACTAACAGATGATACTTGTGAGATGAAAAGATTATTCGTGCTACCTGAATATCGCAAGTTAAAGTTAGGGGAGAGTCTTGTCAAAGAGATAATTGAAAGTGCAACTTTAAGTGGCTACAAGTTCATGGTGTTAGATACCATTACCCCATTAAAAGCTGCTATCCATCTTTATAAGAACTTTGGTTTTAAAGAATGTGAAGGTTATTACTATAACCCAATGCCAGATGTGCTTTACTTTAAAAAAGAGCTAAACAAGTAAAAGATAGCTCCTATATACCCTCAAAATTAAAAGACCACGCTGAAACGTGGCCTTTTCAATAGAATACTTAATTAAGGAGCTAAGCGCTTTGGCTTTTGCCATACGCCATCTTCTAAATCATAGATGAATCTGTCATGAAGACGATTCTCACGACCTTGCCAGAACTCTACTTTTGTAAATTTAACTCTAAAGCCACCCCAGAAACTTGGTAGTGGGATCTCGCCATTTTTAAATTTCTCTTTTAACTCTAAGAACTTGCCTTCAAGTACGCCGCGAGCCGAAATTAAGTGAGATTGATGAGATGCCCAAGCACCAATTTGTGAACCACGAGGACGAGAGTGGAAGTACTTTAAATCCTGCAATGGTGACTGACGGTGAGCCTCACCTATGAACATGACCTGACGCTCTAGCATGTACCAAGGGAAAAGCATGCAGATCTTAGGATTGCCTTTTAATTGCTCTGCTTTTCTTGAACCTAAGTTAGTGTAGAAAACTAATTCATCACGAGTATAGTCTTTTAAAAGTACCATACGCGAATAAGGCTGACCTGAACTATCTACAGTACTTACTACTACGCCATTAGGGTCGTAAATTTGTGAGTCAATCGCTTGTTTTAACCATTTTTCAAAGAGATCCATAGGATGCTCAGTAAGATCAGCCTCATCAAGGCCTCCTTGCTGATAACTACGTCTCAAATCTGCAACATCAATCATTTTATTGTCCTTTGTTAACACTTTGTAAATCATATCGCAAAATCATAGATACATGAACGTTTTTGATGTTTTTTCTTACCTTATCAAGTACAAAGGTATCTCCAAAAATGGTAAAATTAGGTTTATATGCTTAAACGTTTAAGTTTTGAAAAGTAAATTAGGTATAAACATGACTTCATATCCAAAGACAGCGTTAGTTATCAACTGTGGTAGCTCATCAGTAAAGTACGCAATTTTAGATCCTAAAGATGGTCACACCTTCTTAAAAGGTATCGCTGAGGCTCTAGGCCTTGAAGATGCTAGAATTTCATGGAAATTCCCAAATGGTGATAAAGGTGAGGTTCCACTAGGTGCAGGTGCTGATCACACCAAAGCTTTGGAGTATTTAGTAAAGAACATTCTATCTAAAGATCCTGCTTTATTAGAGTCAATCGTAGCTTGTGGCCACCGTATTGTGCAAGGTGGTGATATCTACTCACAGCCAACTTTAATTGATGATGAAGTTGAAGAGAATATCCGTAAGGTTATTCCTTTTGCTCCTCTACACAACCCAGCTCACTTACAAGGTATTGATGCAGCTCGTGCTAACTTCCCAGGTATCCCACATGTAGCAGTATTTGATACCGCTTTCCACATGACCATGCCTCCTAAGGCATATCGTTATGCAATTCCTGAGGAGTACTACACTGATCTACACCTACGTAAGTACGGTGCACACGGTACCTCTCACATGTTCTTAGCTCAAGAGACTGCTAAGTTATTAGGCAAGCCTCTAGAAGAGACCAACATCATTACCTGTCACTTAGGTAACGGTGCTTCAGTTTCTGCAGTTAAGGGTGGTGTTTGCGTTGATACTTCAATGGGTCTAACTCCATTAGATGGTCTAATCATGGGTACCCGTTGCGGTTCTATCGATGCTTCAGTTGTATTCTTCCTATGCGAAAGATTAGGCATGACCCCAGAAGAGGTTAAGGAAGTATTCAATAAGAAGTCTGGTATGGCTGCTGTATCTGGTGTTTCATCAGACTTCCGTCCTATCGTTGCAGGTATGAACGAGGGTAATGAGCACTGCCGTCTAGCTTTAGAGATGTATGCTTATCGTCTAGCTAAGTTCATCGCATCATACTATGTTCCACTAGGTGGTGATGTTGATGCTATCGTATTTGCAGGCGGTGTAGGTGAGAATGGTCCTACCACTCGTAAGTTCGTATGCCGTGAGTTACGTGAGTCATTCGGTATCAAGATCGATAATGAGAAGAACTACGCATCTAAGGTTTGCGATGGTGTTGATAAGGTTCTTATCTCAACTCCAGATTCAAAGGTTAAGGTATACGTTGTAGCAACTAACGAAGAGCTTGTAATTGCACGTTCTGCTGTAAGCTTCGTTAAGTAATACAATCCTTACTTAAAAATTAATTAAAGGCCTACTTGAAGAGATTTTAGTAGGTCTTTTTGATCTTTAAAAACTACTTAACCTTTCCTAAAAGCCAATCGATAAGATTGTAAGATTTGATGCCATCGTATGATGAAATAAAGTCATGATCCATTGATAAAACAATCTTTTCGTAGTTGTCTTTTATAAGTCTTAAAGATCTCAACTCACGCTCGCGAGTTTCTTCACCCATTAGTGTTTCAGTTACTTGGATATAGAGCTTTTCATTTGTCCTTTCTGCAACAAAATCTATTTCGGCATTCATAAATTTACCTATGTAGACCTTGTAGCCGCGTCTTATGAGTTCCAAAAACACAATGTTTTCAATAAGAAGCCCTCTATGTTTTTAATAGATATATTAAAAAAAAGAAAAAATTTAAAAGTTTTTATTGTCTATATTAAAAACTTTAAAAAACAAATCAGTTTTTTAAATCAATTTTAAAAACTTTTAAAAATAAAAAAAATCCCACTTAACTTGCGCTAAGTGGGATAAACAGTTTGATTTATTTAGGGAAATCTTACTTCTTACGATTTGACACAATCACGGTTGAACGTGGAGGAATAGTTAAGCTCTTAGCTGAGGTTAACTCCTTTAAGAACTTCTCTTTGTATTCTTCTGAAGTTCTTGTTGCGCCATATGCGTAAACATCTAAGGTCTCACGAGATAGCATCTCATATAAGCCTTCTAAGCCTTCACCATGATCATAACGACGAACGTTTCTACCAGATAGAGGAATTAGTAAATCCTCACCTGTATCTTCACTATCATCAGAGCCACAATCTTCAGGCATATAGGTTGCTGCAAGTAATGGGAAGAGGGCAGAGCCTTGCTCTACCTTTACTTGTTGACGTGATGCGTTTACAAGCACGATAGAGAATCTATTGTTATATAGACGGATGTAGCCAAAGTAAGCACCACCAGCGCAGATAAAGATCATAGATCCACGTGAGAAGGCTGGGTTTGACTTACGAATAGATGAAAGCTCAGTAATTGCACCTTGAACATCAGCTGAGTTTACACTTACGTGTCTGTCCTTTAGAGCATTAAATGGAATTAAGCTACGAGGACCTACTTCATACTTAGAAATTACATCACCTAGTTCATCACCTTGGTAAATACATGGAATACCACGCCAAGTAAATAAGCAAGCTAGAGCTGATAGATATAAGCACTTATCACCACCGATGATATCGTAGAAACGTGGTATTGAGTAATTATCAAGCTCATTTAATAAGCATAGTTTTACTTGCTGAGATACACCTACAGAGAACTCTTCACAGCAACGACGTAAATCATCACCTGTATATGGGGTAGGATCACCATTTAAGTTGATACCACCAAAGAATGATCTGATAGGGGATAAGAAACCTGTGTAGTTAATGGTGCCGTCAACATTACCCTCAGAGCAGATAGCATAGCGAGGATCTGATCCAAACTGACCTAACATTAAGCAGTCTAGGTGAGTCTCACGAGCTGATTTACAAATCTGAGATAAGCGCTCTAAGTTATTACGAGCATTACCATTATCACCGATTTGGGAAGCATCATCGATAACCCAACCATCAATGCCATATGGAGCACGAGTCCACTTGCGAACTACGCTATTTGGACCATCAAAAATGCTGTGGCAAGTCTGGTAGCTTGAGTAATCTAGCTTTGGATAATTAGCTTTCTCATCTGAAACGTAAGCATCGCCTTCAGAGTTGAAAGTGTAGTACTCACGGTAAGGTGAATCCTTATGACGTAGAGCTCCTTTACCAGTGCGCTCTTGACGGTCAAACCAAGGGTGAGTATCACCTGTGTGGTTGAAAGTACCATGAAGCATGATCTTCATTTCATAGCCTAAAGCTACGGTACGAAGTCTCTTTAAAGCACCATTACCACCAAAGTGTGGATCCACCATGTCATAGTCTTCAGTATCAAACTTATGAACAGATGGAGCCTTGAAAATTGGGGTTAGATAAATAGTGTCACAGCCAATTGATCTAATGTATGGAAGCATGGTTGCAACGCCGTCTAAATCACCACCGCAGTGAGTATTATCTAAATCAACATACTCAAAGTCTTTTTGCTTAATAGGAGCGCTTGTATCAACCTTACCACCATCAACATTAAAAGAACCTGAGGATGAGGCAAACTTATCAGGGAAGATCTGATAGACCACAGCATCTAAAGCCCATTGTGGGTGAGTGTTGAAGATCTCTAGTGCGTAGCAATGCTGCATTAGAGGTGGTTCGCGAGACATACCTAATGAGCTATACCATACTACATCTTTAACATTGCCTTCTTTATCAGTGAGCATGATCTTAAAGTAGTAGGTAAGTAAGTTTTGGCTCTTGTCTGCATATAAAGGTGCTTCAAAGCGATGAATACCTGAGCAAGAACCTGTATAGGTCATTGGGTTTTTATGATCTTCGTATTGAGTAAAGTTAACAATCGAGATCTTTAAACGGTTATGGTTAGCACCACGTACAAATAAAACTGCATTTACAGTGTTATTTGTTGACATGCCAGGGGCAGTACAAGTGTGGAAACACTGGAATGGAAGCGTTGCTCGTTGAGAACTAGTGTTCTGACGCATGTTATACCTTCCTTGTTAAAGCATCGCTAATGCGCGACGTACAGTTAAATAGATGTCATTCACGCCTTTAATATCCACGCGCTCTTTAATTGAGTGTGGATTTAGGATAGTAGGTCCAATTGAGATAAGCTGCAGTGCTTCGTTCTTTTTAGCAAAGTTAGCACACTCAACGCCTGCATGTAAGGCTGTGATCTCAAACTTACTACCTGTTACTTGTTGATAGCTTTCATTTAGCACATCAATTAAGCGATTTTGACTTGGTGAAGACCAAGGCTCATGACGGTTATCTGCTACTACATCAACATTATCAAGTAAGTAACAATGAGCTTTAACAGTATTGATAATATCACTTAAAGCGGTGTCATTGAGTGAACGCCCCAACATGCAAAGGTCAATGCACTGTTTTGAGGTTACGGCAACACCTAGGTTAATTGAGGTCTCAACAATGTTTTTAAACTCTGGTGACATACGGATAATGCCACTTGGTAGTGAGCGTACAAGATGGATTAAATCAAGGCTTTGCGCATATCCCATAGCAGACTTTACTTCTGTATTTTCTACAGTTAAAGCCATATCAGGATCAGTTGCTTTATATAACTCTTTTTGAGATTCAAAGCACTGTTTAAAGGCATTTAAAAAGTTTTCTTTTTCTGCATTTGGAACTGCAATTACAGAGGTAACCTTAGCAGGGATGGAATTTCTAACAAAACCACCATCTAAGGATTTTACAAAGAAATCAAAATCGTCAGATAAGTCATCTAAGATGGTAGCCATTAACTTGATGGCATTAGCATGACCTAAATGGATATCGGCACCTGAGTGGCCACCTGCTAACTGATTGATAGTTAAACTTAGACCTTGTACATCATCAAGCTCTACAACATCAAAGTTAAACTTAACACTTACATCATAAGATCCGGCGCAGTTTACAAATAAAAAGCCATTATCCTCAGAATCTAGATTGATAAGGTAATCGCCTTGTAAGTATTTCTTATCAAGGTTAAAAGCACCTTTCATTGAAGTTTCTTCTTCAACGGTGAAGATAGCTCTAATTGGACCATGAGATAAAGACTTATCTTCAAGCATGGCAAGAGTTAGTGCAATTGCAATACCATTATCAGCACCTAAGGTGGTGTGATGAGCTTTGACAAAATCACCATCGATATAAGCATCGATTGGATCTTTTAGAAAATCGTGAGTAAATCCATCTTCAACAACTGGTACCATATCCATGTGACCTTGTAGGATCACAAGTGGTGCATCTTTTTTATCCAAAGTTGCTGGTACTTCAATGATGACAGAGCCAACTTCATCTACGGTGTAATCAAAACCATGCTCTTTAGCAAAATCACAGATGAACTTAGCGACATTCTCCTCGTGTCCTGATGGACGAGGAATATTTGTTAACTTGTTAAAATATGACCAAACAGCCTTAGGCTCTAGGTTTGTAATCTCGTTGCCCACTTTTTTACCTTATTTTTGACGTGATTGACAATATTATAAACTTTTGTTAAGAAAATTTGAAAAGATAATGACGGATTTTTCCTAAAAAGTTGTGAAAAATCAAAAAAGATGTTGAGGTTGCTTGTCAATTAAGCTCATTGACACTCTTAAGACTTGATATAATAGGGAAGTTTTAAAAGAGGCAAAAAGTGAGTTTATACAAATACATGCAAGAGCTTTTAGAGAATAATCTAAAGGCAGGTCAAAAAAGACAAATTGTTGCTAAAGAGCAATTTGGTTCAAAGATTATCGTTGATAATACAGAATACGTAAACCTTTCATCTAATGACTACATAGGTTTAGGCTCTAATCTAGAAGTATCGCAAGATTTTCTAAGTAATTTACCAAAAGATGCTCTAAGGCAGTCTTCCTCTGGATCTCCTTTATTAACCGGAGCTCATCCTAGCTATCAAAGAGCAACTGATGCGATGGAAAAGCTTTTTCATAAAAGTGCATTATTTTTTGACTCAGGCTTTGCTGCAAACTCTGGTACTATCGAAGCCTTAGCAACTCCTAATAACTTAATTATTGCTGATAAGCTCTCCCATGCCTCAATTATTGAGGGTATGATGACTGCTAAAGGTAAGACCATGCGTTTTGCCCACAATAACATCACTCATTTAAAGACCTTATTAGATAAGTTCTCTAAAGACTTTGATTCAGTGATTATTGCAACTGAAGCTATCTTTAGTATGGATGGTGATGAAGCTCCTTTAAAAGAGTTAGTAGAAATTAAACATCAATATGACAATGTTTATTTATATGTTGATGAGGCTCATTCATTCTGTCTATACAATGACAATGGCGCAGGCCTTTGCGCTAAGTACGGCATTACAGAGGATGTAGATTTCATTTTAACTACCTTTGGTAAAGGCTTAGGCTCTCAAGGTGCGTGTATGTTGTGCAATGAAATTGCTAAAAACTATTTAATCAACACCGCACGCTCTTTAATTTTTTCAACTGCGCTCTCTCCATATGCTTTTGCTCATATAGCCTACATGGTTGAGTACATGCAAAAGCGCAATGATTTACGTCAAAGATTGCATACCATTACTCATGCAATCCATGAGACTTTAAATGAAGTTAATCTTGAGAATGTGTCAGTCTCGCAGATCATCCCTATCTTAACCTATGAAAATGAAAAAGCATTAGAGGCCTGTCAGTTCTTTAAAGAGAATGGCTTTTATGCAATGCCAATAAGACATCCAACCGTGCCTAAAGGGCAGGCAAGATTACGTTTATCCTTAAGTGCCAATTTAACTGATAGTGAAGTAAATAAACTTCAAGAAACCATCAAAGCTTTTGCAAAAACATCAGCTCCTACAAAAGGATAAGTATGCAACAGGTATTTTTACAACAAAATCATAGTTCTAAATTAAACTTAATCTTTTTAGGTTATGGTCAAGATGTAGCTCATTTTGAGTATTTAAAAGACAAAACTGATAACGACATAGCTTTGGTCTTTGATTATCAAAATCATAACTTTGATGCATCAGTTTATACTGAGTATCAAGAAATTAACTTAATTACCTGGTCCATGGGCGTGATGGTAGCGCCGGTGGTTTTAGTAAATACCTCTCTTGTAGACAAGCTTATAAGTAAGGTTGCAATCAATGGCACCGTTGAAGGTATTGATTTAAAGTTTGGTATTCCTAAGAAAATTTGGGAGCTTACCATATCCTCAATGAATGAGACCAATGCTTTAAAGTTTAATCAAAGAATGTGCAATGATGAGACTTTATTTAATGAGTATACTTCCATTAAATCAAATCGTACCGTTGAGAATTTAAAATCAGAATTGCAATTTATCTTAGATTTTTCTCAAGATTTAAAGACTAAAGAAATACAAAAAGCACTGCATTTTAACTATGATTTGGCAATTTTAGGACTTCAAGATAAAATATTCTCTTTAAAGAATATGCTTGCCTCTATGGAGCAACATCATGTTGCAACTAAGACCATGGATATAGCTCATTACAATAAAGAAGTGTTTATTGAGCTTTTAAAATAGCGTAATTAAAGATATTTCAAATCATCAAATCTACCCATGTTAACTAAAGAGACCGTCGCTAGCCATTTTTCAAAAGCTGCATCTACCTATGACACTCAAGCAACAGTTCAGCTTGAGATGGCCTCTTTGTTACTTAAAAAACTCTTAAGTTACCAAAAAGACAACACTGCTTTTAATCAGATCTTAGAAATAGGTTGTGGCACTGGGCAATTAAGCTCAATGCTCATGGAGTCTCTTGATTTTAAAAAGCTTGTCTTAAATGATTTTTCAGAGGATATGCTTTTAAGTTGCCAAAAGAAGTTTGATGGCACTAATAAATCAAATTTAATTGATTATATGCATGCTGATGCTGAAAAGCTAAATCTTGATAATAAGTATGATTTGATCATCTCAAATGCTTGTTTTCAGTGGTTTAAAGATTTAAAAAAGGCTTTAAATAACTTTAAATCTTTACTAACAGCTGATGGCATAATTGCCTTTACTACTTTTGGTGAGGGCAATTTTAAAGAGCTTAAGCAATCCTCTTCATTTGGCTTAGATTACCTATCACGTCTTCAAATAGAAACAATCCTACAAGAACTAGATCTTGAGTATTCTTTTGAAGAGAAAGTAACTACCTCTTATTTTGCAGACATCAAAGCTATGCTTAAAAGCTTTAAACAAACTGGTGTCAGTGGCTTATCTCATCAAATTTGGACTAAACAAAAACTTTTTGACTTTACCAAAGCCTATGAAGAGCTAAGGCAAGCAAAAGGTCTACCTCTAACTTGGGTTAGCTATTTTGTCATTGCTAAACCTAAAGCTTAAATTAACTTATCATTAAAGATGCAAAGGCGTTGATGATGGTCACAATTACCACCGAGGTGATAACTGAGATCATGTTTAGGTTAGCACTGTCTTCAGCAAATTGAGGAAGAGACTTAATTGCCGTAATTGGAGCTAAAGAGGTAATTGGTGCAAAGCAAATAGCGACAATTACCAATCTTACCATCGGTGCAAATGGCAAGGTAAACCATACGATTAAGGCTGCAATTAAAGCAAGTGAGTAACGATAGATGATCATTGAAAAAATTCTTTTTATTTTTTCTAAGCTAATTGCAAAGTTTAAAGCCACACCAATTACAAACATACACAAGAAGGTATTTGAGTGACCAATCACTTCAATTGGGTGCATAAGCTCTTTAGGTAGCACCACGCCACAAGCTGATAGGGCAATTGAGAGAATGCAGCAGTAGGAGGTAATGGATTTAGATAGCTCAATTAAGATCTTCTTTAAATCAATCTTCTCGCCATTATCAAAGCCTTTTCGATTAAAAAACAAGGCCATGCAGTACACACCACCAAAGCAGAAAAAGGCGTTGATGACGTCAAATAAGCACAAGGCAATAAAACCATCTGGGGTTAAGATAGTCTGCATAAATGGCAAAATAAAGTTACCAATATTAAAACCACCTAGGTTTAACATGGTATAAACACAACGCTCTGGATCTTTTCTGTATAGAAAATAACCAACTAATGGAAAGCAAAAGCTGATAACAAAGGCTAGAGGCAAAATAAAGAATAAGCTTTGCTCTAAATCGATAGCACCTTGAGTACCTGCTAGAATTGCGCAAGGTAAGGTTATATACATAACAACGTAAGAGAGCTTACGCGCTGTATCGATCTCTACAAGCTTAAAGCGCTTGAAGAAATAACCTAGCAAGAAGATTAAGATAACAGTGTAGGCGTTAATTATTGAATCAGGCATGTGTACTTTTTTATCTTTTAAAACATCGAGGCTATTCTAAACAAAAAAATTAAAAAGTGTTAAAAAGATCAAAGAAAAGACAAAAAAGACATAAATGGGGCTTTAAAAGTTTAATTTTGGTGAGAATTTAGAAAATTAAAGCCTTCTTAAGTTCTAAGAAGGCTTTAAAAATGAAATTAAGATTTTAAGTTAACTTAAGTCTTAACCTTTCTTTACTGTATTACGATTTAAGACAAATAAGTCAGCATCAACATCATCAACAATCTCTTCACAAGTATTGCCAATAATTGCTGCCATAAAGCCTTGACGACCTGCTGAGCCAATAAATACAGTCTTAGCATCTAAGCTTGCGCAAATCTCAGGGATCACATCATCAGGCATACCCTCTTTGATGTGGCAATTAAACTTTGAGATATTGTGCTTTCTAGCAAACTCTAATAAACGAGCCTTATGATCTTCAACTACACTTTGCTCATATAAAGATGGAGAGTAGTGAGGAACTTCAAGCATGACACTTGGAAGATAAACAGGTGCTGAATTTACTAAATGAATGTTGCCATGAGTAAGTTTAGCTACAATCTGAGCTTCACGTAACATCGCAATATTAGCTGCAGCATAATCAGGCATAGTAAAGTCAACACAAACTACGATGTTACCGCCTTCATGCCAATCATGATCTTTAGCAATGACTACAGGAATACGAGAGTTTCTTAAGATGTACCAATCAATTGGGGTAAATAGAATAGAATCTAATACGCCATGGCGGTTAGTTGCTTTGATAACTAAATCATAATCGCCACTGTTAATTTCATTGACAACAGCTTCACCAACATCTTTGCTCTCAACAATCTTAGGTAAGATGGTGGTCTCAGAATTAGCCTCATTACGATACTTCTCAATAATCGAATTGAGGTTATCTATGTAGGTCTTTTCGATATCTGCTTTAAGAGGCTTTTCTTTTACCTTGTTTAAAATGATTAAATCATAAGAATAATCATAAACAACGCGTAGGAAAGTAACGGTAGCTTTAGGATTGAACTGAGTAATATCTAAAGCTCTTTTAAGTGCTAATTGCACATCCTTTTTTGGCTCTGCTACAACTAAGATGTTATTGTACTTTTTCATAGCGCATGGCCTCCTTACAATATCGACTAATACTTCTTAAATATAGGATACAAAAAGCAAAGGTTGTTAGAAAATATTTTAGAATGTGCGCGATCTGTCAAAATTTCTTGAATTTTTAAGGCTTTAACTATGAAAATGCCCACAAGTGTTGAGTTTGTGGGCATCTTATATTTGAACTTTAGATTTGATCTTTAAAGATTTAGAAAAATCTTAGCTTACTACATCTTAAGTGATCTTGGGCGGATCCCCAATAACATACATACAGCTGCAAAGACCACACCACCTAAAGCAATGTAGATACCTAGATAGATAATGGCCATAAAGGTGCTCATGTTGATCCAATCTTCAAATGGAGGACGAGTATAGAGAATAACAGCTGCCATCACGATACCAGCAATTAAAGTCTTAAAGATAAAGACTATGGTTTGACTAGATAAAGTGTAAATATTCTTTTTTCTTAAAAAGTAGATTAAAAGAGAGATATTTACATATGCTGCTAGGGCAGTAGATAGAGCAAGACCTACATAGTCTAAAGGCCACACTAAAATTAAGTTAAAGATAATGTTAGATAAAATAGCAACTAATGAGCAACGCACAGGTGTTTTGGTATCTTGAATGGCGGCAAAGCCTTGTACGATAACACGCACTAGCATAATGGCACATACACCAGACACTGATGCTAAAAGGGATGATGATGATAACAAGACATGCTCTGAGGTAAAAGCACCACGCATGAAGATCACACGTAATATAGGCTCGCGCAAGGCAATAATACCGCACATTGAGGCAATACCTAAAAGCAATACCATCCTGACGCCCCAATCAAGAGTTTTTACATATTTATCATGATTAGTCTTGATGTTAATTTTTGATAAGGCAGGCAGAATCACTGTAGAGATAGCTACAGCGAAAATACCAATAGGAAACTCTAGTAATCTATCTGAATAATATAAATAAGAGATAGCTCCTGTTGATAGGAAGGAGGCTAGGGCAGTGTTGACAATTAAGTTAATCTGACTTGCTGAAATTCCCACAATTGCAGGTAACATCAGTTTTCTAATCTTAGTCACACCTTCGTGTTTCCAGCCCCACTTTGGAATAATAAAAAGTTTTAACTTTAGAACAAAAGGAATTTGCAAAGCTAGCTGCAACACACCACCTACGACAATACCATAGGCTAGCACTTCATTTGGATCATGAAAGTGAGGTGCTATAAAGTAAGCAAAGGTAATTAAGACGATGTTTAACACACATGGAGTGATAGCTGGAATTAAAAATCTTCCAAAGACATTTAATACCGCTGAGGTGAGCGCGGTTAAAGTAATAAAGAATAGATAAGGGAAAGTTATTTTTAATAGATAACTTGCCTCAATAAACTTTTCACTATCTGGGGCATTATCTAAATAAGCTTGAAACCATCCCCAACCAAAGATAGCAGTAAAGACAGGGGAGGCAACCATACCTATTAAGGTTAACATCAGCACAATCGCACCTAAGGTACCTGCGGTGCGATTTAACAGATCGTCTAAGTCTTTGCGCTCTTTTTCTTCTTTACATTTACTCATCACAGGAACGAACGCTTGGGAAAACGCACCTTCAGCAAACAAACGTCTAAAGAAGTTAGGAATACGGTTTGCAAAGAAGTAAACGTCAGCGCTTAAGCTTGCACCTAATAAACTTGCTATCGCAATATCACGTAGCATTCCTAGGATACGTGATAAGAAAGTTGCAAAGGCAGTAACAGCACCTGATCTTAAAAGGCCAGCTTTCTTTGGTACTGATTTTGTGGATTGGTTCTGTTTTGATGAATCTGCAGTATCTTTATTAGTTTCTGTCATATATGTTCCAATAAGTCTTTAATTGCGTGCTGATTTTATCAAATTAAGTGCTACATAACTTACAAACAGACTAAGAACACCAAAATTTTTGAAAATAAGTATCATGATTTTCATTTGTCGAATTTTAGTAACCTAAAAATATTCACTTTCAAAATTGTAATTTTTGAGGCCAATTTTTCCCTTGGGGAAAAATAACCTCAAGTTGTGGAAAACTCTGTGGAAAGCGTTGGAAACGGTGGGAAAAGTTGATTTAATCGAGGATGACTGGTTGTGGAAAACTAAGTTAAAAAGATCTTGCAAATATAAAAGTATTTAATTATCAATAAGATAATAAATTTATCAACCACGTTTAGAAAATTTTTTGAAAAGTGCATAAAAATCGGTTTTAAAATTTTACAATTTTTACATTCTCTTAACTTAACCTTTTATTGTGAACTTTTAAAAACGCATAAATATTAAATAAAATCAAATAGATAATGGGTAACGATAGCATAAAAACTGTAGCATAATACTCATGATTTCAAAAATGTAATTATAACAAATTAGTTTTTACCCTGTTTAAAACTGTGGAAAACTCTGTGGATTAGCAAAATTTAAAAATAAATTTTTCACGATCTAAGGCTTATTTTTAAGTTTATAAGTATAATTTTACAAAAATAAAATATCTATAAAACAGTAAGATAAATTTAAAACTGTGGAAAACTAACACTTGTTGAAAATCCACAGTATCTTTTTCCACACTTGTGGAAAACTTTTGCTTGATTTTTCTAAAATTACCTCAGATCTTAGTGTTTATGCACCAGACTTTGTGGAAAAAATAAATTGGCAGCTCTTAAAGTAAAGGAATTAAAAATTATTAGTATTGACAGTAAAAACTACTTTGGTTGCTATAAAAATAAAATTACATTTTCGACAAATGAAAATATTGTAAAAAATCATATTCAAAAACAATAAGATAGAAATATTTTGTCTAAATCACTTTATCTATAGAATTATTCGCATTTTGACTATAAATCTTGAGGTAGGGCAAGATTTAAATTTTTAATAATGTGAATATTTTTATATTTGAAAAATCTATCCACTAAACCTGTGGAAAACTCTGTGGATTAAGGTGGAAACTGTTGAAAACTCGCCTTTGTGGCTGTGGAAAACTTTTTAGATTTTTCTTTTAGTAATCTTTGTTAATAAGCTAAAACCGCATAGGAAAGCGATTTATCAATAATTTTTAATTTTTCACAACAGTGATTATTCTCTTGTTTGAAATTTACCTAGTTTGGCGCTAATTTTTTGTTTTTTCTAATTGCCCACATATGTAGCACTACTTTCCTTGGGTGCATTTGTCCTTATTCTTTTGTAGAATAGCCAATGTTAATTTAGGAAATTTAAATGAGCGATAGCAATATTTCACAAAACCTTTCAGAGACCTTATTTAAGCCAAAGTTTGATTATGCTGAAACCTCAACTATATCAAACTCTGCTTGTCCTCTGCCAACCTTATCCCGTCGTGATCCTTATTTTGGTTTTGAAGAGAACTTCTATAGGCCAATTTTAAAATTCACCTGGGTGCACACTGGTGGCAATGCTATTGATATTGATGAAGCTTTAGCTCGTATCTGCACTTCTAAAAATGAAAGAACACGTAGTTCTTTATATGACACAGTTAAAGATTATGGTCCAGGTCATTGGGTATACGAGTTTAATTGTGAAGCTCAAGAGCGTGTGAATGCAGCCAAAGAGGCTTTAGAGAAGAATGATCTAAAAAAGGCTAGCCATAACTATCGCATGGCTGCTCGCTATTATTCAATTGCAGCTTATCCTTATTTAAAAGGAGATGTCTTTGCCCAAGAGGCAGATTCCCTTGCTCGTACCTACTATAAAAAGATCTTTGATATTGAAGATAGTGAAGGTGATCTTTTAGAGCAGACATTTGATGTAGATGGTAAGAAAGTTAAAGGTTATCTACATTTGCCTAATTTAACCGATGTCCATGCTTGTGTGATTGCGGTCTGCCCATATGAAAATGCTTTCTCAAGCTACTATCGCTTGTACGCCGATTACTTAAAGCCTTATAACATTGCTTGTTTTGTGCTTGAGATGCCAGGTGTCGGTGGTTGTGAGAAATTAAACTTAAATGATCATTTCTCATTAGGTGTAGAAAAAGCCATCGATCACTTAGCTACCTTAAAATATGTAGATTCTAATAAAATTGGTTTATTAGGCATTGGTATGGCCGGTACTGCTTGTATCAGAGCTACCATCTTAAATTCAAGCAAAGTTAAAGGTCTATTTTGTTTCGCACCTTTTGTGCATTCATTCTATACCGATGCTGATATCTTAAATTCATTACCTCTTTGCTTGCGTTCATCATTGTGTAATCGTTTAGATCTTGATGCAAGTAGTTGGGATACGGTAATTCCTCGTTTTAAAGCTTATTCTTTAAAGACTCAAGGCATCCTTTCAGCATCAGGGCGTTGCACTGTCCCCACCACAGTATGTTCTGTTGAAAACTCAGTTATTACTAAAGAAGACTTAAGATCTTTAGGTAATAACTTTAAAGATTTTACAAGCTACGTTTTAGAGAACAATCATAGTTCGATGTTTTTTAAAGCATCACTTGAAAAAGTATCAACCTTTTTTGACAAGATCTTCAATAGTTAAGAAGAAGTAGTTAAGAAGAAATAATACAAGAAGATTTAGAAGAATATTAGGATTTTAAATGGCTTCGCTTAAGAACAAAAGGATCGTTATTAAGTTAGGTACTAGTACCATTACCCACGGTTCAAAGCATTTAGATAGAGCCCACATGTTAGAAATTGTTCGTGTGGTGCATCAGTTAATAGAAAAGAAAGCTCAAGTAGTTTTAGTATCCTCTGGAGCAATTGCCGCAGGTCGTGAGTATCTAAATTACCCAGAACTGCCTAAAGATGTTTGCTATAAGCAGATGTTAGCCTCCGTTGGTCAGGTAAAACTTATTGAAGAGTGGGAAAAATTATTTAATATCTACAATCTTCGTGTAGGACAAATTCTTTTAACTAGAGCTGATTTAGAAAGCCGCGAGCGTTATTTAAATGCTCGAGATACCTTATTCTCCTGTCTTGAGATGGGCGTAGTGCCAATCATCAATGAAAATGATGCTGTAGGCATTGCTGAGATTAAAGTTGGCGATAACGATAATCTAGCAGCCTTATCCGCGGTTTTAATTGAAGCAAGCCAAGTGATCCTCTTAACCGATCAAAAAGGTTTATATACAAGTGATCCTCGCAAAAACAAAGATGCTAAGTTAATTAAAGTTGTCGATAAGATTGATGAGCACATCAACGAAATAGCAGGTGGCTCAGGTACTACCTTAGGCACAGGTGGTATGGCAACTAAGATTAAGGCTGCAAAGGTTGCAACTGAGGCTGGTGTTGAGATGATCATAGGCTCTGGTGATAATCCATCAGATATCTTAGCCTTTGTGCAAGGTAATGGTGAGTGTACAACCTTTAAGCCATCACATAAGCCTGTTTTAGCTCGTAAGTCATGGTTAAGTACCGCTACCCGCGCTGTCGGTACCATTGTTGTTGATAATGGCGCAGCTAATGCCTTAGTTAATAAAGGTTCAAGTCTGCTTCCTAAAGGCATTATTGAAACTAAGCGTGAATTCTTACGAGGAGCTACAGTAGAAGTTGTCGATGAGAAGGGCAATTTAATTGCTCGAGGTTTAACTCGTTATTCATCAGATGAACTTAACTTAATCTTACGTAAGAGCTCAAAAGATATTGAAAAGATCTTAGGCTTTACTCATGGTGATGAAGCAATTCATCGTGACGATTTAGTCCTAATTGAAAAATAACTCTACAACTACACAGAAAGAATTATGACCGATATAAAAGAACTAGCAAAGAATGCCCGTAACGCTGGCTTTGATGTAGCAATCATGGATACAAAGGAAAAAAATGAGGCCTTAAACGCGATTGCTGATATCTTAGAGGCTAATAAAGACGAGATCTTTAAAGTAAATTTACAAGATGTGCAAAAGGCTCGTGATAATGGTTTATCTGAAGCCTTAGTAGATAGACTTACCTTTAACGATAGCCGCTTTAATGAAATGGTAGGTGGCGTACGCAAGGTAGCTTTATTAGATGATCCTGTAGGACGTGTTTTTGATGGCAGAACCCTTCCTAATGGCTTAACCTTAGTTAAAAAGTCAGTACCTTTTGGTGTAGTTGGCGTGATCTATGAGTCTCGTCCTAATGTTACTGTAGATATTGCAGCTTTATGCCTAAAGTCAGGTAATGCTTGTTTCTTACGTGGTGGCTCTGAGGCTTTTTTAACTAATAGTCTTTTACATAGCTTAATTGTTAAAGCACTAGAGTCTAAAGGTGTAAATAAAAATGCTGTAACCTTCTTAGATAGCACAGATCGTGAGATGGTAAAACAAATGCTAGCCTTAAATGACTACATTGATGTTTTAATCCCACGTGGTGGTGAGAAATTACAAAGAATGTGTCAACGTGAGTCAGCAATTCCTGTAATTATCGGTGGCTTTGGTATTTCTCATATCTTTGTTGATGAAAGTGCTGATTTAGAAAAGAGTGTTGAGATCATCTTCAATGCTAAAACTCAAAAGCCATCAGCTTGCAACAGCTTAGATACCTTACTTGTACACAAGAATGTAGCAGATAAGTTCATTCCACTTGTATTAAAGAAACTTCAAGAGAAAAAAGTAACAGTGCTTGCTCATGGTACAGCTTTTGATCTTGCTCATGACTATCAATATTTAGACAAGGGATGTGATGAGGACTTTGATACAGAGTTCCTATCTTTAAAAATGAACTTAACTGTAGTTGATGATGTATATGAGGCTATTGCTCATTTACGCCGTCATAATGCTTCACACTCTGATGCAATCTTAACTGACTCAAGACGTAATAGTGAGTTATTTGTAAAATCAGCAGGCTCTGCTTGTGTGTATGTAAATGCTTCAACTAGATTCTCTGATGGTGGTCAGTTTGGCTTAGGTGCTGAGGTTGCAATCTCTACTCAAAAGCTTCATGCTCGTGGCCCAATGGCTCTTAATGAGCTTACAACCTATCAGTATGTCTGTGAGGGTGATTATTTAACTAGAGCCTAGTTTTAGCTAGAGTTAGCAAGCTTAGATAAGTTAATCTAAAAAAAGATAAAGGGGCAAGTTTTAAAGCTTACCCCTTTTTTTGTTACATAGAAATGTTTTTAGTGCTTTAGCTCTTCTTGAACTACCTTAAAGCTATTCTCGCCATCTTTTACAAATGAAAGACGGTTAGTAAAGCCTTCAGGTAAATCCTCTTGATGGTGTGATACGAATAGGATTGAAGTATCACCATGCTGCATTGCATAGCTAATAAATGACTTAACTAGTGCTCGAGCATAACCATCTAAGCCTTGTAGTGGCTCATCTAAAATTAAAAGAGGTGGATTTTTAACCAGAGCACGAACGATTAGAAGTAAGCGCTGCTGACCAAAAGATAAAGACTTAAATGAAGCGTGCTCTTTATCTAAAAGACCTGCTAGGCGTAACCACTTACGTGCGATATTAACCTCTTCATCTGATGGGCGGATATAAAGACCAATTGAGTCATAGAAACCTGATAGTACTACATTTAGTGCAGGACCATTAACACGATAGTCTAAATGTAGGGCACCAGAGACTACGCCATAGTACTTTTTAATATCCCAAATTGACTCACCGCTACCACGCTTAAAGCCAAATACGGTTACATCGTTAGTATAAACTAATGGGTTGTCACCGGTAATTAAAGATAATAAAGTTGATTTACCAGCACCATTAGGTCCCATGATGTGCCACTGTTGACCTTTTTTAACCTCAAAATCTAGGTTATCTAGTACCTTTCTTTGATACTCAACATTAACCTTCTTTAAAGAGACGATGGTGTCACCTTGTATTGGAGGAAGTCTAAATTTAACTGGAGGTTTTGGCAGAGTAATATCAGGAATTTTTGCATAACCTAATAAAGCTTTAGCATCTTCATCAGCTTCAATTTCAGCACGGGTAGCAAGCTTTGCAATCTTGCAATTAGCGATAATACCCATTGAAGTTAAAGTCTCAGGGATCTCTGAAGGTCTATTTACAATTAAAACAGTAGGAGTCTCGTACTTAATATGAATTTCATTGATTAACTTTAATAAATCTGCACGAGTTTCAACATCTAGAGCATCAAATGGAGTATCAAAGATCATTAGATTTGGCTTTGAGGCTAGAGCATGCGCAATTAAAACTTTACGACCTTCACCACCTGATAACTGACGAATTGGCTTATCCATTAAAAGCTCAAGATTTAAGCCTTTAATTAGATCAGGTAATAAACTTTGATCATCATCTTTTAGAAACTTTCGTGGAGTAATACCAATTTCTTCTTCAGCGGTAGTGCAATCAGAATTTCTCATCTGATAGTCAGCTTCAAAAAGCTCCATTTGCTTTTCAAAGCTTACTAAAACAGGGTGGTAATTATCAGGTGCAACACCTGAGATTAAAGGTATTTCGGCGTTTAAGGCTTTTGCAATTGAGGTTTTACCACTACCATTACCGCCAATTAACACGATTAGATCGTTTGGTTTGATTGTAAGTGAGCCTAATTCAATTCTTCTTTCTTCATCAGGTGCAAAAACAGCATCGGTAAAAGCAATGGTACGTTGTGTCATCTAAAAATGCCTATGTTGAAAAACTGTGACACATTATAAATCTTGATATATAAAAGTGCAACATAAAATATTAAGTGTTGCATTTTGTGCAATAAACTTGATAAACAAGCTTTTAGTAACTGATAAATTTGTGCGCATGAGAGTTAAATATTTGGATCTAACGCAATTTTTGCTAAAATGTCAGGTGCAAAATTAGTAATATTTCCTATAATTTAAAGAAATAACTAAAAGATTTTCTTAACGAGGAGGTTAATTATGACAACCCCTAATAAATTTGCGGTTTTATTAAAGCCATCAGATAAGCAGCCAGCCTTAGACAGAGCTGCTCAATACACACGCGTTGATCCCAGCATTGAAGTTGTTGCTGTACGCGTAATTAACGAGTTTAAAGATGCCGATAAAGATCAGATCATCTCTCGTGAAAAAGCTAATTTTGAGAATTTAAAGCGTCTTTATACCAGCATTGAAAACTTCTCTTTAGAAGTTGTATTCAATAAAGAAGTAGCTGAAGGCTTTAACGAAGTTTGCAAGAAAGGTAAGTTTACCTTAGCTGTAATTTCAGCTAACAAGCGTCACACCTTACGTGATCTATTTGTATCAAACATTGACAGCCAGATCATGCGTCAGTGCACAATTCCTCTACTAGTTGTAAAGGATGCCGGTACTACTGCTCAATTAGGTCAGTCAGTAATTGTTGCTTTTGATTTTTCAGATGCATCACAGGCTGGCAAACTAGATGAGCTATTATTTGAAGCAGCATCACGCTTTGCAAAGAGCTTTGATGGTAACGTTCATTTAGCAAACTGCGTAACTCCTGATAATCCTGGTCTTATGGGCGGTAACCTAAGTCAGTCTAAGATTGTAGCAGCTGGTATGGCAAATCCTGTAGGTGTTTGCTATCAGTTAGCTGAAGAGTTTGCTCAAAATCATGGCATTCCAGAGGATAACATCCACGTAGTTGAAGGGCGTGTTGATGAGGAGATCCCAAGATTATGTGAGAAGTTAAATGCTCGTATGGTTTGCATGGGTACCACCCCACATAGCACTTCTTTAGGTGCAGTTAACTCATCAGCAGGCGAACTTGTACTAGAGCAAATTAGCGGCGATATCTTTATCGTTAATGCTGAATAAGATCTAATCTTTGAAAAGAAGGCAGGCTTAGTCCCTGCCTTTTTTGTACCTATAAGTTGATAATAAATCTCCTTTATAATCAATAAGATAGATAAAAACTTAGAAAAAGTGTAAAAAATCACATAAAATCTTCAGAAAAAATGTAATTATTAACAAAAAATCTTAAGAAAAAGTGTAATATATACGATAAAAAATTAAGAAAAAATGTAATATTCTATAATTTATTATTTTAATTCAAATAGTTAAAATTGGAGTAATCCATGGAACGTGATGCAATTTATGATTTATTAAAATGGAAAAATAGTAAAAGACGTAAACCTCTAATAATTCAAGGTTGCAGACAAGTTGGCAAGACGTTTTTAATGATTGAATTTGCAAAGCGTTATTATGAGAACTATGTTTATTTCAATTTTGATGAATCTACTGATTTAGCTTCAGTTTTTGAAAAAAACAAAAATCCTGAAGTTATCATTCAAAAGTTATCTGGTATTGCTCATTCAAAGATTGAAAAGAACGTTACTTTAGTAATATTAGATGAAATTCAAAATTGCCCAGAAGCATTAAATTCACTTAAGTATTTTAAAGAACAAGCCAATGAATACCACATCATAGTTGCAGGAAGTCTTTTAGGAACATTAACAGCAAAACCTAAATCATATCCTGTTGGTATGGTTGATATTATTCATTTGTATCCTTTTACTTTTTCAGAGTTTCTTAAGGCGTCAGATCCATATCTTTATGAAATATATGAGGGTGTAGATCTTAATACAGATCTTGAAGAGATTTTTCATAATAAATTATTAGATATTTTTAACCAATATCTCATTGTAGGGGGGATGCCTGAGTGTGTTGACGCTTTCCTTGAATTGAAAGATTTTAATATGGTTAAGCCTATTCAAGCTAATCTTTTAGATATCTATACTAATGATATTATGAAACATAATACAGCTTTTAATTCTGGAAAATTATTACTAGTTTTCAGAAATATCGCAACACAGCTAGCAAAGGCAAATGAAAAGTTTATATATGGTGCTTTAAAGCAAGGTGGCAGAGCTAAAGAATTTGAAGATTCTATTGAATGGCTAATTTCAGCTGGACTTGTGTACAAGGTAAACAATGTATCAAAACTAGAACATCCTCTATCAGTATATGATAAGTTAGAGCATTTTAAGCTTTTTCTGTTAGATGTTGGTTTAATCAAGTATATGTCACATACTGATACTAAGGCGATTTTACTTAATGAGCCGTTCCAATTTAAAGGTGCACTAACCGAGAATTATGTATTACAGCAGTTAAAGGGCAAATTTGAAGTTGACCCAAGATATTACTCTGACAAGAATAGTGAATTAGATTTTGTAATGCAAATAGGCAGTGAAATTGTACCTATTGAAGTCAAAGCTAGTGAAGATAAGTCTGCTCCTTCATTTAAGAGATATATAGCAAGTAATCATCCAAAAATTGCTATTCGTTTTTCAAAGCGTGGTCTTAAAAAAGATGGAGACATCTTAAATGTGCCTCTATATCTAGCAAATAAGCTAGATAAGCTAATTGAAGGTATTTAACTAAAACAAAGGGCGCCAAAGCGCCCCTCATTAAGCTTTAAGCTTATTAAACATTGAATAAGAACTCGAATAAGTCACCATCTTTTACGATGTAGTCCTTACCTTCTGATCTTAACTTACCAGCTTCTTTTGCCCCAGCTTCACCGTTGTACTTGATGAAATCATCATAAGCGATAGTCTGTGCACGAATGAAACCGCGCTCAAAGTCTGAGTGAATTTTACCTGCAGCCTGTGGAGCGGTAGCACCAACACGAACAGTCCAAGCACGAACTTCCTTAGGACCTGCGGTAAAGAAGGTTTGTAGACCTAGTAATTGATAGCCTGCGCGAATTACACGGTTTAAGCCTGGCTCTGTAATACCTAAGCTATCCATGAACTCTTTTCTATCTTCATCTTCCATAGAAGCTAAATCAGACTCAATTGCAGCTGATACTGGAACTACAATTGATTTTTCTTCTTTAGCAAGCTTTTCAACAGCATCTAAGTAAGGATTATTGGTAAAGCCATCTTCTGATACGTTTGCAATGTACATAACAGGCTTGATGGTTAGGAAGTTAAAGTTACGTAGGGCAGCTCTGTCAGCATCAGTGAAATCTACAGCACGTAACATCTTGCCAGACTCTAGGGCAGGTTTGCACTTCTCTAAAGCGATAACTTGAGCTAAAGCTTCTTTGTCACCACCGGTTCGAGCACGCTTTTCTAAACGTTGTAGAGCCTTATCACAGATATCTAAGTCTGATAGAGCAAGCTCAGTGTTAATAACATCGATATCTTCAGCTGGGTTTACCTTACCTGCTACGTGGATAACGTTCTCGTCATCAAAGCAACGAACTACGTGAGCAATTGCATCAGTCTCACGAATGTTCATTAAGAACTGGTTACCTAAGCCTTCACCTTTAGAAGCACCTTTAACTAAACCTGCAATATCCACAAACTCCATTGAGGTTGGAACAATCTTAGCTGGTTTTACAATAGCTGAGATTGCATCTAGTCTTGGATCAGGTACAGGTACGATACCAGTATTTGGTTCAATGGTGCAGAATGGGAAGTTTTCTGCTGCGATGCCTGCCTTGGTTAATGCATTAAATAGGGTAGATTTACCAACGTTTGGAAGACCTACGATACCACACTTAAAACCCATTTTTTATTATCTCCTAATTAGTTAGGCTTGTAACCGTTAATAATTGATGTGAACTTAGAAACGCCTTGGGTAAAGAGCTTCTTTAATGAGACTAGTGCTACCTCATAAGCATCATCAATTAACTTTTGATCTGCGCTATTAGGTCTACCTAAAACCCAGTTGATAACCTCCTTTGAAGGTGGTTTACCAATACCTAGGCGGAGACGGTAATAGTTTTGTGAATTGGCTAGATTTGCAGTAATTGAGCGAAGGCCATTGTGACCTGCTAAACCACCGCCAAACTTAAACTTCATGTGACCTGCTGGTAAATCAAGATCATCATGACATACTAAAATCTCTTCTGGCTTAATCTTGTAGAAATTGCATAAAGAACCTACTGATCGACCAGATTCATTCATATAGGTTGTAGGGAAGACTAAGCGTACTTCTTGACCTTCAATGTTGCCACGACCTACGATACCTGAGAACTTGCCTTCAGAACGCATGTCGATTTTGTACATGTCAGCTAATTTATAGACAAAGTCCACACCAATATTGTGGCGAGTATGCTCATACTCATTACCTGGATTGCCTAAACCTACGATTAACTTAATATTGCAAGTGTCGTTAGCCATTTAATTTTCTTACACCATCTAATTCACTTTGTGGTAGCTCATTTAATAATGTGGCTACATCTTTATTTAAAGATGCAAAGACAAAGTCACTTGCAATCTCGTTTAAAGGCACAAGGACAAATGCTCTTTGTGCCATGCGTGGGTGAGGTAAGATTAAACGCTTATCCTCTTGACAGACATTGCCATAAGCAATGATGTCGATATCTAATGTTCTAGGGCCATCTTTAAATAATCTTACACGCTTATACTTTTGCTCAAGGGCTTGCAGATTATCTAAAAGGATAAAAGGCTCAAGTGAGGTTTTAATCTTTAAAGCAGTGTTGATAAAATCATCTTGCTCTAAATAGCCTACAGGTTTGGTTTGATACATGGAGGCGCAAACTACGTCTTCAACACCCTTTAAAGACTTAATATCATTGATGGCACTATTTAAAGTATCAATACAGTTACCTAAATTAGAGCCTAAGGATAGTAAACAAGTAGTCATGTTAATTCTTTAAGTTCATAGACTCACGCCAAGCACGAGCTTTAGCAAGTTGTGCCTTACGTTTTTCACTTAAATTGCTCTCATCCTCAAAGCCTTCTTCAGATGGGCGCTTTTTAGCTTTGCCTTTCTTTTTCTTGGTCTTTTTCTCATCAATGTCAGCTTGCTTTTTATTGCGCTTAGCAACATTAGCTGCATGACGTTTATCAGCTAGGGCTTTGCTTGTTTTATAGAAGGTTGACCAAAATTCTACAATTGGCTCTAAGTATGGCTCAAATTTAGCACGTAAAGATAAGAAGTCAAAACTTGCTCTAAAGATATTACGAACAGATAGTGAGTCAGGACTATAAGGACCATTTTCACTATATTGCTGCAGTAGCAATTGCATACGCCATAGAGACTTAATGTTATCAGTTACCGCAAATGGTAGATCAGTTACCTTATCTTGATTGGTAAAGACGCTTTGGAAAGCTAAATTTACTAATGCATCATCATCTAAAGGATTGATCATGGCATCATTGTTACGTCTTAGACCAAATAATACGCGTTGGAAACAATTCCAAAGTATTACAGAGAATAAGAAGTGAGGCATGTTGCGTTTGTTTTCTGCAAATCTTTGATCTGAACTCTTTAGTGCAAACTCAATAAAGTTACAGTAGCTCTTATTTTCAATTAAGCCATAGGTATCAGGGAATAATTGAGTAAAGAGATTGTACTTACATAAAACTTTAAAGCTCTCATAGCCATGGCCTGTTAAGAAGAGTTTATTAACTTCTTCAAACATACGAGCATTTGAAACTTCTAAAAGCTTATGAGATAGACGCTTAATTGGATCAGATGAGCGCTTTGAAATTTTAAAGCCTAATTTTGCACTAAAGCGTAGTGCTCTAATCATACGTACAGGATCTTCACTGTAACGTACATCAGGATCGCCAATTAAATCTAAAACGCCTTGAGTTAAATCATATAAACCACCATTGTAATCATAGATCTCTTGTTTAATTGGATCTAAGTACAAAGCATTGATGGTAAAGTCACGGCGCTGCGAATCTTCAACAATGTTCTTACCATAAACATTGTCACGAATGAGCATACCTGACTGTGCTGAAACACGGGTAGAATTCTTAGTAGATTTTTGAACGCTCTTAGGTGCTACTTGATTGCTTCTAAAGGTGGTAACTTCAATGATAACCCCTGAGTAGACCACATGCACAATCTTAAAACGACGACCAATGATGCGAGAGTTATTAAAGATCTTACGTACCTGTTCTGGGGTAGCATCAGTTGAAACGTCAAAATCTTTTGGTTCTTTTCCTAGTAATAAGTCACGAATACAGCCACCTACAAGATAAGCTCTAAAGCCTTTCTTTTGTAGACCTTTAACGACTAACATGGCCTCGTGGGATAATAAAGAGAGGTCAAGACCTAGAGATTGAGCTGATACTACTAGCTTCTCAAAGCCCTTCTTTTTTACCATCTCTTTAACTTTTTTTAGACTTTCTACGTTAAGTCCTTGCAATGGAGCAGTAATTTTTATTGTCCTCGATTATTTAAAACTGCGCGCATTATAGCATTTTTAACAAATTTAAGCATTTTCAAAATTGTTAAAGTTGACTTTACAAAAATAGTGAAGGACAAAGTTTAGGCATAGTAGGAATGGCTTTAAGATTAAAGTTGGAAATTGCTTTATCTAGGATTTGACTAGGAGTCATTGATGGGGTGAAAAAAGAAGTCTCTTGACCTAGAAATTCTAAAGCTTCTTTTAATAATACAGAAGGTGGAGCAATATCTAAAATAGCCTTAGCTTTGTTTTGCTTGGAGAGCTTAAATTCAGAATTTTCCATCGCAAGTGGCAGATGAAGATACTTAGCTTTTGCAAAATTAAAACTGCGATATAGGCTAATTTGGCTAGTAGTGATATCAATTAAATCAGAGCCACGAACTACCTCGGTAACACCTTCTAAAGCATCATCTACAACGCAGGCTAGGTTATAGGCAATAACCTTATCTTTTCTAATTAAAGTAAAGTTATCAACCAGTGGTGCAGAGATAACTGTACCTAATAGAGAATCTTCAAAGCTTGTAATTGAGGTATCAACTTCATAGCGAAGAGACATGGCTTGTTTGTCATTAGGTACGAGGTGCAGAAATTTACACTTACAAGGGGAGTGTTTTAAATCCTCACGGGTGCACTTGCAGTAATAAGCATCTCTCTTATCTAATAGCTTTTGCGCGTACTCTCTATAGATATCTTGATGCTTTGACTGAATATAAGGATCATTATCGTATTCAAAACCTAGAACTTTTAGCTCTTTGATAATGGCCTTAGTGTATTCATCTTTGCAGCGGTAAAAGTCTAGATCTTCAATTCTTAGGAGAATTTTGCCATTTAATGAGCGCGCTCTTAAATAAGAGCCTAAGGCACTTACTAAAGATCCAAAGTGTAAACGACCACTAGGGGATGGAGCAAAGCGACCAATGTAGGGAATTTTAGACATAGCAAAAACTAAAATAGGAGGCCAAAGCCTCCTACTTACAAGGAATTACAATTAACCTTCTAATTGCTTTTCTTTAATTTCTGCAAGTGACTTGCAATCTACGCAAAGATCAGCAGTTGGACGAGCCTCTAAGCGCTTGATACCGATTTCGATACCGCACTGCTCGCAATAACCAAATTCGTCGTTTTCGATCTTAGCTAAAGTCTTATCAATCTTCTTGATTAACTTACGCTCACGATCACGAGCACGTAATTCTAGGGCAAACTCTTCTTCTTGTGATGCTCTATCTAGAGGATCAGGGAAGTTTGCAGCCTCATTCTTCATATGGCCTACAGTACGGTCTACCTCGTTACGTAATTGATCACGCCAGGCAGTTAGAATTTTCTTGAAATGAGCTTTTTGATTCTCATTCATGTACTCTTCGCCAGGTTTTTCTTGGTATGGTTCAACGCCAGCAATTGCTAGAGGACCCATAGAGTCGATCGCAGGAGCAGTCTTTTCTTCGTTAGCCATAATTCACTTCCTTAACTTAAATTACTGTCCAAAAATACAGTAGAGATTAAGTGTTGTTTGTCATTTAATTAAGCTTAATCGTTCTTAAGCTCTTGATTTTATAATTATGGGTTATGTTTTTGATTCTCGCAAGAATTTAACGCCATAATTTGACCTAACACTAAAATCCTTGAAACTTTAACATTCAATCCTTGATGTAGCTAGCGTTTTTGAAAATTAACATATACACATCTTGGAGTTTTATCCTTATGCAAAAAGGACAAGGTATTTTAAGGATTAAAAAGCATTTGTCTAGTATTTTGATATAATACCAAGCGATTTTTTTACGAATTTGTGAACATGAATAACAATAGCGATAATTATTTAAAAGGTTTTAGTGCTGTAGATGACGATGATCGTATTGTCCCTAAAAATGAGCGCACTGAGCCAAGCTTTGATAGTCAAAATATTGAGGCTAATCAATACTATAGCGATCAAAATGAGCCAAATTTTGGTAGTGATGATTTTAATCAACCGAACTCTTTTAATGAGCAAAAAGCTCAAGAGAGTGCCCAAAACGATCCTAAAGACGGTGTATTTAGAAACTTTACTTCATTTATAAAAGAGCGTGCGCAACAAAAGTCGCAAGCACAAAATGAGGGCAAAACTACACAAAATACAACTGATGAGCCAAAAGAACCTCACCAAGATAATCAAAATCAAAAGCCAAAGCGCAGCATTAAAAAGAAGTTAACCTTTTTATGCTTAAAAGTTGGCATTGTAGCTGTCGTAGTTTTAGGTATCTTCTTTATCTACTTTGACTCTGTAGTTTTAAGTAAATTTGGTGTTGATGATAAGTGGGTGCTACCTGCTGTTGTGTACTCTCGTCCTTTAGAGTTGTATCCAGACCAAAAGATATCTTTAAAGCAGATGGAGTATGAGCTTAAGCTTTTAAAGTATCGTAAGGTTACTAATCCTCAAGTCCCAGGTGAGTATGGAGTTAATGAAAAATCAGGACGCATGGTGATCTTACGTCGTCCATTTGAATTCCCTGATGAAGCTGAGCCTAAGGTTAGCTTACTTTTAACTTTCCAAGGTCAAAGAATTACTGATATTAAAAACGCCGATACCCGCGACGAGCTAGGTTATGTACGAATGGATCCAGTATTGCTTGATAGAATCAACCGTATTGATCCAAAAGAAGATCGTATCTTTATTCAGTTAAATGAAGTACCTGAAGCTTTAATTAACACCTTACTTGAAATTGAGGATAGATCATTTAAAACTAACATGGGCGTTAACTTCTTTGCTATCGCTCGTGCTTTTGTTAAAAATGCGATTGCTCATGGTGTAGTTGAAGGTGGTTCTACCATTACTCAACAGCTAGTTAAAAATTACTTCTTAACCTCAGAGCGTAGTTATACCCGTAAGTTCAAAGAGATCATCATGGCTTTGATCATGAATCATCGCTACACTAAAGATCAAATCTTAGAAGCTTACTTAAATGAAATTTACCTAGGTCAAAATGGCTCTGCTGGTATCTATGGTTTTGGTCTAGCTTCATACTTCTACTTTGGTGTCCCAGTATCGGAGCTTAGCCAAGAGCAGATGGCATTACTTGTAGGTATTATTAAAGGTCCATCTTATTACGACCCATGGCGTCACCCAGAAAAGGCTCTTGAGCGTCGTAATGTGGTACTTGCAGTTTTGAAAAATCGTGGCCGCATTACCGATACAGAGTATGAGCAATATACAGCACGTCCTTTAGGCGTAATTAAACGTGGCTCCATGAACTATTCAAAAACTCCTGCTTTCATGGGCGTTTTGAAAAAGGAAATTGCTACCCGTTTCGGTTCAGACTTCTTATCTGGTAATGGTATTAAGATCTTTACAAGCTTAGATCCTCAAGCTCAAGCCTGTGCTGAAGATGCGGTACAAACCGAGCTTAATAGCATTGAAAGAGAAAGACGCAACTTAAAAGGACTAGAAGCTGCGATGGTGGTAAGTAACTGGCGTAATGCTGAAGTATCAGCTGTAGTTGGTTCAAGAACTCCACAATACGCAGGCTTTAACCGCGTGATGGAAGGTCGTCGACAAGTTGGCTCTATCATTAAACCTTTTGTTTATTTGACAGCCTTTAATCGTGGTTTCCACACTGGTACTTTAGTTCATGATGCGCCTATTACTGTGCGCCTTGCTGACGGTAAGGCATGGTCTCCTCACAATGATGATAAAAAGTACCATGGCTTATTACCAACTTATGTAGCAATGGCTCGTTCTATGAACGTACCAACTGTAAAGATTGGTATGAAAGTAGGTCTAAATCACGTGCGTGATACCTTGATGAAGGTTGGTTTAAGTAAAGATAGAATTCCTTTCTATCCATCTATGCTGTTAGGTGTTGAAGAGCTTACTCCATTTGAGGTTGCTCAGATGTACTCAAGTTTAGCAACTGATGGTTGTTATAAGGATTTAACTACTTTGCGTACCATCATCAAAGATGGCAAAGTAGTATATGAGCGTGAGGATCAAAGAAGGGATGCTACCTTAGATCCAAAAGATTCATATCTAACTATGTTTGTGATGACTGAGGCTACTAAGATTGGTACTGGTCGTCGTATCGGTAACTTATTCCCAAATACCACCATTGCGACAAAGACAGGTACTACTAACGATAGCCGTGATACTTGGTCTGTAGGTATTGATAATGATCAAGTTGTCGCAACTTGGGTAGGCTTTGACGATAACAAGTCAACTGGTCTATTTGGTTCGTCAGGTGCGATGAGAGTTTATGGTAAGTTCTTACAAGAGCGCGGTGTTAACTCACTTGAGCTTAGAAAGCCAGAAGGCGTGAAGTTTGTAAACTTCAACTCACAAGGTAACATCGTCTCTGATGCTTGCCGAGGCGGTAATTTACGTTATCTACCAGTAAGACTTGATAAGGTTAGATATGTAGATGAGAACTGCGCGGTAACTTACTCACCAGAGCCAGTCCCAGTTCCATATGTATCAAATGACTAGAAATTCGTTTTAGAAATTACACAAAAACAAAGCCTTGAAAGTAAAATCTCTCAAGGCTTTTTTGATGCTTATTAAACTATTTAAGCATCGGTATTGATTGCTCTAGAGCCATCTGGTCTGGTGTAACTTGAAGGAGTCTTACCTTGTAAGTAGTAGCTAAAAGCTAAAATTTCAGCGATGATAGAATAAAGCTCTTTTGGTACACCTTCACCTTCTTTTAGATGTTTTAGCTCATTTAACAAAGTTGGATCTTTGTGCACGTAAACACCTAGCTCTTTTGCCATATCAATGATAGCTTGAGCTCTGCTTTCATTACCTAAAGCTGCAATAAAAGGAGACTTCTTATCTTCATCATAAGAGATAGCCACAGCCTCACTTGCTTTAGCATAGCTTTGTTTAAATGACAGATCCTCATCAGTTGCGTGAATATGCTCACCCACAGTATGAGTTACTGCTTCATTTGATACCTGTGTTGAAACTTCTGTAGAAGCCTTTGTTGTGTCATTTGTAGATGGTAAATCTTTATTTTCTTCCATACTCTAAATATCCACAGATAAACTTGCACCATCATCTTTGTGAGTACGTGTGCCAATTACAGCGCGCTCATCATGCTCTTTGATATTTACTTTACCTAAACGAGCGGTACTTGAGGTGGTGGTAATACCAATATCTTGAAGCTTTTCTTTTAAGTGTGGCAGACATTCTTGAACCTTTTGCAGGCCATTGAAGGTACTTGCAACCACATTAAGTTTAAGCTCTGGGAATTTGGATACTGCTTTAATCTCAATTGGGCCTAAGTTTTCTAAATCAAAGACAAAATCTAAATGCCATGACTTTTGACCTTCTTCATCGATAACAGGTCTTGCACTAAAGCCACCTTCACGACCACCATCATATGAAGGAGGTAGAGGAACGTATTGATAAAGAAGAGGTAAGTCCTGCTTAGGAGGATTTTGATAACGGACAATCTGATCTAAGCTTTCATCTAACAAATTAGAGATGCTAGCGTTCTTTGCTTTTGAAGCACCTTCAGAGAGCTCTTTAGATAAGTCATCAAACTTATCTTCCATCAAATCAACATTCTTCTTTAAGAATTTATCAACTGATTTACCTAATTGGCTAAAGCGAATTGCTAAAAGCATAAATGCCCATTGATGCATAGCAAGAGCCTGTGGTGAGCTAGGTGACATTGGGGCTGCGGTAAAGCTTAACCAATTATTCACACTAGGTAAATCATTTACAGGATCTTGTAACTTATCTAATAAGTTTTTAGCTTGATCTCTTATAGCTTGAGGTAGAGCGGTATTATTGATTTGTACCTTTAAAGAGTACATATAGCTATCAAGAGGGGAGCCCTTAGCAGCATAATTCATCATGTTAGGAGTTAGTGCTTGAGCTATTTGGGCTTCACTAGTCTCTTTTACTTGAGCTGTATCTTTTTTAGAAAAAATTGAGGCAATCTTACTGAAAAAGCCTGATTTTTCTTTTATAGGAGCAGCGGTATTGTCAATTACGCTTTGCTCAGGAACAGGCTCTTCTTGACCTTGGGTGATTTGAGCTGCCCCTGGAGTTTTCTCAGGGATCTTGGTGATAGTAAGCTCAGTGTCATCATCTGTTGCAGACTTTGTAAGCTCATCAACAGCTTTAGATTTAGCTACTACATCATGAGGCACAGTAGTATCTTCAAGCTCCATTGAAGGAACTGTATTAGATAAGATCTTCTGACCTAAGTTTTTAAGACTGTCCTCACTATGAACTTCTTGTCCATTTAGATTGTAGCTAACACTTTTAGGAGAGGTTGTTGCATTATTAGACAGAATTGAAGGTCTGCTTGAAACAGCGCTCTTTAAATCAGTATTAGCAAGTTTTTGCTCAGAGAAGATATCATCCTCGTGAGATGGATCATTATCACCATTTACACGATTTGGATCGCCACCATCTAAGCTTTCTTTTAATGCATTTAAAATCTTGTAGCTTGAATCATTTGACTCAGGTGCTTGAGGAATAAACTCTGCTTTGTTTTCACTAGCAGGTCTTAAAAGTGAATTTACAAGACCTGTATCAAAATCACCATCTGCATTTAGGCTAGGCTCATTTACTTGAGAGCCTGTAATAAATGGATTTTTAGTTTGAAGCTCAGAATTTGGGGCAACACTACTTGAGGTAGTCTCTTCATCATGGTGAGCCATGAATGGATTGAAATTACCTTTGTTTACATTAGATTTAACTAATGATCCTTCTAGTTCTTCATCTGTAGTATCTTCAGCAGTACTGTCTTGAGTAGTGATTTTTTGAGTATTAACCTCTGCTGACTCTTCTTGTGACTCATGTAAACGAGCAGTAAATGAGTTGAGTTTATCTAAGGCAGTTGATTTTGCTTTATCTTGTGCCTTGATATTCTCGTCTACTGATTCATCACTTTCGTCGTTTACTTGAGTACTCAATTGCTCAGCCTTTGTTTGCTGAAGAGCTTGCTCTGCATCCTCTACTTGTTCTTGAGAGCTCTCTTGAGCTTTTAGAGAATCTAAAACCTTTAAAGTAGCATTTAAAGCTGCCTCATCGGCATTAGTTGCCTTGTAGCTATCATTACCTTCAACATCAGTATCAATAACAGGTGCACTCTGAGTTGCAACTCTTTGAGCTTGTGACTGTACATTAGCATCTTCAGTCTCTGCACCTACTTGACTAGAATTTGTAGGTGCGGTGTTTACTGATTTGTTTTGAACTGCTTGAGTTTCTGTATCAATCTCATCACTTGATACAGTTTCAGTCTTAACAACAATCTTTTCTTTAGCTAAGTCTTCAGTTTCTTCAACATCATTCTCGGATGACTCTTGAGCAACTTTATACTTAGTCTCATCTTGGGTAACAGCATCTTCATCTTGAAGAGTGTCACTTACTTCTTCTGCATCAGTGGCATTAGTTGCAACTTTAACCAAAGGAGTATCTTCAGTTACTTCAGCACTTTCGGAGACTAAAGTATTTAGTTTTTCACTTTGATTTAATTTTGGAGCGTTTTCTTTAGTTGCAAGCTCGACATCTTCATGAACATTATTAGTTGAAGCTGTGTTAGCTTGTTCAATTTGCTCTAAGATGCTCTTGTTAGCATTAGCAATATAGCTTTCAACAAACTTGTTATAGCTTTGTGGCTTAGTATTTAACTCATCAAGTGCTTCATCTTGAACTAAAGGGGTAGAAGTCTTAACTTGATTTGATAAATTCTCACTTTCATCAATATCTGTTGCAGTATCTGCCTTTAAAGCGTTGTCTTTGGCAATGCTCTGTGCTTTAGGCTCTTCTAAGTCAGTTTCAACAGTATCGGTGTTTTCTGCTTGGGGTAATTGAACTGGAGCTTTTGGAGTATTGAGATCAGACTCTTTTGCAAGAGTTTCTAAAAATTCTGCCTGCTTTAATGGAGCTTTTGAAGTGTCCAAAGTCTTTGTAGAAACTTCATTATTTAAAGCTTTTTCTTGAGGCTCTTTTAATACTTCATCAGTATCTGTTACTAAAGTTTTAGCTTGATTATTTAACTCTTTTTGAAGATCAACGTTTGTATCTTCAGTAGGCAAATTTTCTGCAGAAGTTTGTGTGGTAGTCTCTTGAACAGAATTATCTACTTTTGCTTTTAATAACTCTTGCTCTAAACGTAGAGCTGACAGATCTTTTATTGAGCTATCAACACGAGATGGTGCTGGATTGAAACTATTAAAATCGGCAATCTCGCTACCTTTGAAAGATACATTGATAGATGACTTGTTAAAGTCAGGAGCTAGGGTAGCGCCTTCATCAAACAAGTTTGGCTTACTTTCAAGTTGAGCTTTAACGGTTTCTTTTAAAGCTTCTTTGACAGCTTGGGCTGCAGCTTCTTTAGCAGAATTAGTGCTTGCCTCAAGTTGAGATTTAAAGGTTTCTTTAAGCTCTTTAATATCACTTAAAGCCTTGGCGGTTAAATCATCATTTGAGCTTTGCTTTGACTCAAGTTGTGATTTAACACTTTGCTCTAGAGCTTGTTTTAAAGCATCAGCTGTAGCTTTGGCATTTTGATTAGTTGCCTCAAGCTTAGCAGTCATTGACTCTTTTAGTTCATTAAAGGCTTTAGTAGTAGCATCAATAGTACTAGTCTGACTTGCTTCAATCTGCGCTTTAACACTTTGATTTAAAACTTCTTTTACTGCATCTTGAGCTACTTGTTTTGCATTAGTTTGGCTTTGCTCAATTTGAGTTTTAACTGTTTCTTTGAGCTCATTTACAACTTGTGTTGTAGCATCTTTAGTCTGATTTTGAGTAGCTAGAAGCTCATCTTTTAAAGCTTTAACCGCTTCAGTTGCTACAGCCTTAGCAGTGTTGGTGGTAGCCTCAATTTGAGATTTAACACTTTCTTTTAAAGCTTCTTTTACAGCTTCTAAGGCAAGTTTTTTAATCTCTTCAGCACTTAGTACAGACTCTTTAGTTTGAGAAGTATTAGAAATAGCCTCTTCTGCTACAGCGTTATTTTGGTTAGCAACTTTTTGAGAGATAGCGTTTTCTACTTCTTGAGCCTTTTTTAATGTCACTTCATCGATAGTAGGACTTTGTGGTCTTGTAGCAGGATCTGGAAGTTTGCCTTCTGAGGCTAATCTTTGTCGCTCTTCTCTAAATTGTTGCTGAAGTTTAGCAGCGCGAGCTGATAACTCTGATAAGGATAACTTTGAAGCATCAACTAGCTCTTCACTTTGAGTGTTTATTTGAGTCTGAGCTCCTTGAACAGAGACTTCTTTTACATCAGTAGTAGAAGCTTCATTTTGAATTAAGTTACCACGACGCGCGGTAGTTGCTGCTTTTAAAACTAAATCATGGATACGCTTAGCTGTTTCTTTTGAAATATTGTCAGCATAATCATCTTTTACTTGCTTATCTTTGTTTTGTTTAAAGATATCAAGATAGGTTGAATCTTTTGGAAACTCGTCTAAGGCTTGACGAAGATAGCGAGTCATAACCTGAGGTGTGGTAGAGCCAGGCTTTACCTTATCAACAGTTTGCTCTTCTTGTAGTGTTGCTAATACCTCTGGTTGGTTACTTTTTACATAGGCAATAGATGCTGATAGTGCGTCAGCTGTAGCCATCTTAGATCGAGGGGAGAGCTCTTCACTTGGTGCATAAACATCGCGAATGGACAAGTCGCGTTGCAATCCTGCTCCCATATTCTCATAGTCAGTTAAGTTAACTACGCTTTGACAGATAAACTTGCCTAAGTTTTTACCGGCTGCTGTACCTTCTTTTAAGCTATCAGGTAGATTTTTTAAATTGTCTTCAAGAGTTGAGGCTGCATCTTTTGAGCGGACAAGTTCACGAGAGGTTGATAAGTCAGATGCGACCTTTTCTTGAAGGTTAGGATCGCGGTTGATAACTTGTACGGTAAGCTTGCGATAATGTCCCATTTGAGCACTATCGTCATCAACTTCTAAGTTATCTAAAGACTTCTTGTCTTGAATATAGGTATTTAAATTGGTGTTTAACTGGTTAAAAGTACGGTTTTGAGAGTCAGTTAAAAGGCCTTTTTTATTTGATACTGCTGACAAATACTTTGAGGTAGCATTAAGATTTAACTTAGCTACTTCTTGGGTATCATCTTGAGTATTATTAGGCTCTTTTGAGGTAACAGAAGCCTCTTTGACTACCGTTTTTAATTCGATGTCTAGACTGTCCATGAATATTCTTTTATCTTTTGTATACGTATATGTCCTTATAATACCAAAAAACTTAATTTCATTTGTAATAAGTATCTATTTTGAAGACAATTTTTAAGCTTTGCTCACAGAGTACTTTTTTCTAAAAATGCCTTTTCTGATGTAAAATAAGCACAAGTTAATTGAGGACTTAATATGCTAAAGACAATTATCAAAAGTACATTAGCAGTAACTGCATTATTCTCATTTGCGCAAACTGTTAATGCAGCTCATTCAACATATAGCCCAATGGCACCTCGCCAACTATCAGTTAAAGCCTCTCATGCTGATTACAGCTATGGTTTATCAATTCTTCCTGGTAATTCCATTGATTCAATTGAAGTTTTAAACAGAAATGTATTTTGGCGCGGTAACTACTTAGTATTTGATAGATATTTATTAAGACCTGTTGCTCATGCATATGCAAAACTTCCAAATTTTGCTAAAGATGGTGTGCATAATTTCTTCTCAAATATTAGCGATTTAAATAATACTGTTAACAACCCATTAGTTGGCAGATTTAAGGACTCTTCAATTTCTATCTCAAGATTTACCATCAACTCAACCTTAGGTTTACTAGGTTTAATTGATGTAGCAAAGCACATGGGACTTGAGCAAAAGTCTATGAGTATGAATACGGTTTTAGGAAAAGCTGGTGTTGATCAAGGTGAGTACTTTATGTTACCTGCCTTAGGCCCTACTACTGAGCGTAATATTCATGGTAGCCTTGCTGATTCTTGGACCTTTGCTCCATTTAATGTTTGGACATCAGCTGCGTTGCACGTAGTTGAGGCTATTGATATTCGCGCAAGACTTATCGATCAAGAAGAGCTTATCGATAAGAGTGTTGATCCATATGCACAAATGCGCCAAATTTACTTAATGTATCAAGAAGGTCAAGTAAATCCTGAAGCTTCAATGGAAGTTAAAAAAGACGAGAATGTTGAAGAATTCTTAGATGAAATTGATGGCTAATTTAAAAGACTTTCTTTCAATTTACAAATAGATAGATTAAGTACCCTACAAAAGTGATTAGGCTTAAGCCTTAAAGAGATTTTAATGAGCACAGTAGAGTTAGAGCAAGTAAGACACGAAATTGATGAGACAGATAAAGAACTCATAGAACTACTTAAAAAACGCCAAGACTTAGTAATTAAGGCAGCTAAGTGTAAAAAAGACTTAGGAGTGAGCGCTTTTTCTCATGAAAGAGAAGCTTTTGTTTTAGATAATGTCGAAAGATTAGCTCGCGAAAATGAGTTACCTCAAGGTTTGCTCTCTGACATTATGAAACGTGTCTTACGTGAGTCTTATAAACTTTGCTCTAATACTGATTTTAACTACCCTCGTTGCTTAAAAGAAGATGGCGATGTTGTAATCGTCGGTGGTAATGGTGGTATGGGTAGAATTTTTGCTGACTACTTTGAAAAGTCTGGCTATAAGGTCTTCTCTTTTGGGCACCGTGGCTGGGATAAGGCTCCAACTTACTTAAAGACCGCTAAGATTGTTATTGTCTCTGTACCTATCGATATCACTATCGATATTATTAAACAATTATCCCCAATGTTGCGTGAAGATCAGATTTTATGTGATTTTACCTCAGTTAAAGGGCCGATTGTCGATGCAATGATGCAGTACCATAAAGGTCCTGTATTAGGTTTACACCCAATGTTTGGACCTGATGTAAAAAGTCTTGTAAAACAGGTTGTAGTTACTTGTCCACAGCGTGATGAAAAAGCTTCAGAGTTTTTAGTAGAGCAACTTAGAATTTGGGGAGCTCACATCTGTAAGTGCGATGCTTATGAGCATGACAAGGCAATGAGTATTATCCAGGCTTTACGCCATTTTAGTACTTATGCTTATGGTACTTTCTTAGCATCTATTGCGCCAAATCTTGAAAAACTAAAAGACCTATCAAGTCCTATCTACCGATTAGAGCTGATGATGGTAGGTCGTTTGTTTGCTCAAGATCCTCGTTTATATGCAGACATCATTATGTCATCAAAGCAAAACTATGAGCTTATCAAAAACTTTGTACAGAGCGTAAATCAAGAACTTGATGTCGTAAAAGATGGGGACGTGGATACCTTTACTGAAAGATTCTTAAAAGTACGTAAGTATTTTGATGACTTTGCTGCTGAAGCTTTAAAAGAAAGTGGTTCAATTCTAGCTAAATTACAAGACGAGAGAGAATAATGCGTCGTTTAGCAAAGTATTTAGCTATTTTCTTGGCAATTATCCTTGTTATCTTTGTGATTGCTCTGATTGTAGCAAGCTATTTATTTGATCAAAAAATAGATAGCGCCGTAAGAGTTATTAACTCAAAGCAAAACTCCTTTGTTTTAGATTATCACCAATCTTCATCTAGTCTTTTTGAGAAAAAGGGCAGAGCTAATATTAAAGTTAAAAAAACTCCATTAGGTGAGTTTATTCTGCCTTTAGATGTTGATACTACCTTTGGCCTTGATAAAGTAAATATCCATTTTGCAAATGTGCCTGGTGAAGGGGCTATTGATGACATTACCCGTGCTTTAAATCTTCCTAATATCAATTTTTTAGGCGACATTAACTTTTATCCTTGGGAGCTTAAAGCTGAAGGTAAAGTTAAAACCAATGCTTTAACAATAAACCTTGAAGATGGAAATTGTATTGTCGGTGAGAACTTAATTAAGCTATCAGGTCGTAGTCTAAACTCTATTGAGATTGAGACCAAGTCTGCAGGCCTTAAATGCAGATCATTTACCAAATACAATGAATTAGATGCTTACAATGTAGAGCTCTTAAATCCAAGTATTGTGTTAAGACCAAATCTTGATTTAAAGAAAAAACAAGTAAGTTTAGAAAAACTATCAATAGGCTTTGATACCTTAAATCTTGATGCGTCAACTTTATACTTAATTGGCTTCAAGCCAGATGATCATGTTAAAGATCCAACCCTACGTGATAGCTTTAAGTTAGATAACTTCAAATTAAATCTAAAAATAGATGATGTTGATAAAAGGCAAAGACTCTTATCTGATGGCAAGATGAGTATTAACTTCGCTTTCCCTCATATCAAAGAAGGCCAAGAAGTGCCTTACTATGATTTAAAAGATTTAGTTTATGATGTTGAAGTTCGTGATTTTAATTTAACTAAAATCCTAACTGCTTTAAAAAAACATGATGATACTTTAGTACCAAGTATTCTAAGTGCTTTTACCTCGCCAATTGTCTTAAAGCTAAATAAGTTTAATTTTACCCACCAAGGCGGAAAAGTTGATTTAAACGGCTTTACTAAGCTTACTTTAGATCAAGATACTCTGAGACCAACTTCAATTGATGCTCTTTTAAAAGCTAAAGCTCACCATGTTTTTGTTGATGAGTTTGTAAACTCTCAATATCAACAGGGGCTTGATGATTACCTAAAGAGTGGTGCGATTAAACGCAATGGTGATAGCTATGAAACAATCTTATCTGTGCATGATAAAGATGTAAGCTTAAATGACATTAGCATCAACTCAAGTTTAGAAGATGATGAAGAGCCTCGCGTGATTAAAGATCTAAAGTAATCTTATGAGCGCGGTAGTAAACAAGCTTAGTATCAAAGGTTTTCTCAAGGCAGTAAGTATCATCAAACATCAATGGTTTGATGATATGCCTGAGTCAAACTATGTTAATTACTGCCTTTCAACTAGATATCTGTTAGAGTCATTATTACATACCAATCAGCACTTAGAGTTAAGAGAAGATGGTAAAGTCTTAGGTTTCATTCTCTTAACTATAAGCTCTCAAAGAAGTTTACATCCAATCTTTTCAATTCTGTTAACTTTTCTAAATGCTCTTATCAAACTTACTTTTTCTAAAGCTCAAAAAGAGCATTTAAACATCGATGTTGAGTATGACAATGCCTATCAAAATATCGTTAAAGAATCTAAAGTTGATGACTTTGATGGTGAGATAGTCTTATTCATGCTCGAAAAGAAAAGTATTGGCAAAGGTTATGGAATATTACTTTTAAATTATGCTGAAAGTGAATTTAGAAAATACCATTGTCAAAAGCTCTTTTTGTTTTCAGACTCAAGTTCAAATTATAAGTTCTACCCCAAACATGGCTTTGAGCTAAAACTTTGCAAAAATGAAGAATTATTATCAAAATTGTGCTCAAGTGCTGTAAAAACATATATATTTACTAAAGATTTAAAATAAGTACAAAACAACATACAGAGGTTATATGCGCGTTCTACTTTTTGTTGCCATGCAAGCTGCTATCTTACTTTTAGTAAGTATTGTAGGTGGCATTTTATGTAATTTATTTGGCATCTATATTGATGGCTCAAGTTACTTTTCATTACTTGTGATGTGTGCTATCTATGGATGTGTAGGTTCAATTATCTCTTTGTTCTTATCAAAGACAATGTGTAAGAAAGCTTATGGTGTGCAAGTAATTGTAACTCCACGTAATAGCCAAGAAGCTTTCTTAGTTAATACCATTGCTATGCTTGCACAAAAAGATGGTTTAAAGATGCCTGAAGTTGGCATCTATCAAAGCCGTGATCCAAATGCTTTTGCAACTGGTGCTTCAAAAGACTCTGCTTTAGTTGCAGTATCAACAGGTCTTTTAGAGTGTATGTCACAGTCAGAGGTAGCAGGAGTCTTAGGTCATGAAATGAGCCATATTAAAAACGGCGATATGGTTACCATGTCATTGTTACAAGGTGTTTTAAATACCTTTGTGTACTTCTTTAGCTACATTATTGCTTTTGCTTTAGTTAATGCAAATCGTGGTAATAGCAATGATAACCGTGGTATGAGCTTTGGCTCTTCAATGATGTTCTATACTGTAAACTCAATCATGCAGGTGGTGTTTGGCTTAGTTGCTAACATTATCTTAATGTGGTTTAGCCGTTGGCGTGAGTATCGAGCAGACGCAGGCTCTGCTATGCTTAATGGTAAAGAGTGTATGATTGGTGCTTTACAAGCTCTACAGCGCAATGTTCAGCCAAAAGAGCGTAAAGATCAAGCTTATATGCAAGCTCTTTGCATCAATGCTCCGGTTTCAATCTCAGAGCTATTTATGTCTCACCCTCCACTACAGAAGAGAATTGCAGCTTTACGTGAGCTTTAATGTAAAACTCTTTAGAATTTAAATATTTATTTGAATCAAGACGCCACTTAACCGATAATAAGTTAAGTGGCGTAATTTTTTTTAGGATCCCTATGTATCAAGATAAACAACGTGCTGTCATTGTAGCTGAGCTCTCTGGCAACCATAATGGATCGCTTGATCGAGCAATTGAGCTTATGGAACTTGCTCATGAGTGTGGTGCCGATGCTGTAAAAATTCAAACCTACACCGAAGATAGCTTAACTTTAGATTCTCCTCGTGATGAGTTCCAGTTAAAAGGTGGCTTATGGGGAGGGCAGAGCTATTATGATCTCTATAAGAAAGCTAAAACTCCGCGTGAGTGGATGAAACCTTTATTTAAACATGCTAAGGAGCATGGCATCTTCTTATTTAGCTCTCCATTTTGTTTTGATGATGTAGATTGTCTAGAAGAGGCAGGATGTCCTGTCTATAAGATTGCATCCTACGAATTAAATGATGTGAAGCTAATAGATTATTGCGCTCAAAAGGGCAAGCCGATGGTGATGTCTACAGGTCTTGCAACTGAAGAGGAAATTGATAGAGCTGTTGCTATTGTCAAATCACATGGCATTACAGATTTAACTTTACTACATTGCGAAAGCAGATATCCTGCTGTTCCTGAGTTATTCAATCTTAAATCCATTCAGTATCTAAAAGAAAAGTATCAGTGCAGAGCTGGTTTATCAAATCATGCTATAGGCGATGAATTAGATATAGCCGCCATTGCTCTAGGTGCTGATATGATTGAAAAGCATTTTACTGATAGCAAAGCAAATGGTGGTGTTGATAGTGCTTTTTCTATGGAAAAAGAGGATTTAATCAAGCTTGTAAATGACAATAAGATTGTATCATCAGCATTAGGCTCAAAGGCAATACATCTACATGATGATGAGATTGCAATGCGTGGTGGTAGAAGATCTTACTATCTTGTTAAAGCTTTAAAGAAAGGTGAGAAGTTAAGTATTGATATGGTCAAATCAGTAAGACCTGCTTTAGGTCTAGAGCCATATCTAATTGATACTATAATTGGCAAAAAGGCTAAGTACGATTTAGATGAAAAGCTCCCACTGTTAGCTGAAGATTTTGAATAGAAGGGAAGGGGGTTGACAAAAGCTTAGGTGAGGTAACTTGCCTAAGCTTTTTTTATTTGTTTTGTAGAAAAACAAAAGGTGCAAATGCAGAGAGCAAAAAAAATGCCCCGTTTCCGGGGCATCTTCTAGAAATTATCTAGCAAAAATTATTTGCCTGACTCTTCCATTGACTTGATTAACTCAAGAACCTTGTTTGAGTAACCGATTTCGTTATCGTACCATGATACTAACTTAACGAACTTATCAGTTAGAGCAATACCAGCCTTCTCATCGAAGATAGAAGTGTGGGTGTTGCCTAAGAAGTCTGATGATACAACTGCGTCAGCAGTGTAATCTAGAACACCCTTCATTGAACCAGCAGCTGCAGCCTTGATAGCCTCGCAGATGTCAGCGTATGAAGCGCTCTTAGTTAGAGTACAGGTTAAGTCAACCATTGAAACGTCAAGAGTAGGAACACGTACTGACATACCGGTTAACTTGCCGTTTAATGAAGGAATTACCTTACCAACAGCCTTTGCAGCACCAGTTGATGAAGGGATGATGTTGCCAGCAGCGCCACGGCCACCACGCCAATCCTTTAATGAAGGACCGTCAACAGTACGCTGAGTAGCGGTAGTTGAGTGAACAGTGGTCATTAAGCCTTGCTCTAGACCGAACTCATCGTTGATAACCTTAGCTAAAGGTGCTAAGCAGTTGGTGGTGCAAGATGCATTTGAAACGATGTCCTGACCAGCATAGGTGTCGTTGTTAACGCCCATTACGAACATTGGGGTTGCATCCTTTGAAGGAGCTGACATAACAACGCGACGTGCACCAGCCTGGATGTGCTTACGTGCTAACTCGTCAGTTAAGAAGAAACCGGTTGACTCAACAACGTAATCAACACCGATATCACCCCACTTTAAGTTTGCAGGATCTTTCTCAGCGGTGATGCGGATGGTGTTGCCGTTTACAACTAGGTGACCGTCTTTAACTTCTACCTTACCCTGGAAAGCACCGTGCATGGTGTCGTACTTTAACATGTAAGCCATGTAATCAGGTGGTAATAAATCATTAATACCAACAACCTGAATGCCTAACTCTGGACGATAGATTGAAGCACGGAATACGAAACGACCGATACGGCCAAAGCCGTTAATACCAACTTTAATAGTCATATTAAATGTTACCCGTAGTAAACAATTGACAAAAATTAAAACTAATAGTTAAAAGTTACTCTCAAAAAGAGCTACTTCTAACTGTTTTAAACACTTTTATAAAAGTAGCTTTATTTCTCAAAAGCATGATAAGTTTAGACTAAAGTGCAAAATTTTCAAATATATTTTTTTAATTTATCCACTAAAATTTTTTAATTACTTGTAATTCATAGATTTTATTTTTAATAAAAATAGGTATTTCAGATAGTTAAAAAATATCGTAAACGATTTACAAAAGTGAAAATAATTTTCGATTTTTTACTTGCGGTCTTTAAAAATTTTGATGAACGCTTAGAAAGTGAGCATTTGGGGAAGTGTTTTTAGGGAAATTTTGTTATGGCGTAATGCCTTTGTGAATGTTATTTTATTATCGATTACACAATTGTTTTAGTCAATGCACAAAGTTAACCTTACTAATATCAATTTTCGTTTTTAAATCTAGTTCAAATTTTTTGACAAAAATTCCCATTAATAAGCAGTAAAAATTGGCATTAAATAAGGCTTTTTATTATCATTATAGTTAGGAAATTTTAAATTCACACAGCAATAGTTTCCCTTGTGGAAACTTTTTTCATTACAACTACACGGTAAACTTATGATAGACATTCAAGCATTAGCTGATGAGAAAGGTATTGCACGTACCTATCTTGATGCTACAAATAAGCTAGTTACCATCAGTGAACAAAGCAGAAAGAACGTTCTAGAGATCCTAGGATATCCTGTTGATTCACAAGATGAGTTACAAAAAGTTCTCGATAAAGAGGCCAAAGAGCCTTTCAAGAATGTTTTAGATCCTGTCTTGGTTTTAAATGATGACGATTTAAAGCAATTCTACATTCGTGTTCCTGAGACTTTTGGCGAAGATGAGAATGCTACTTTAACTGTAAGCTTTAAGCTAGAAGATGGCCGTACTATTGAACGTACTGTAGCTTTAGAAGAAGTAGAAATTGCAGACTATAAGGATGTTTTTGGTACTGTATATGATGTAAGACGTTACTTCATCATGTCAGATTTACCTTACGGTTACCATGAGGCAAAAGTTACTGTTAAAGGTAACGGCAAAACCTTAAAGTCTATCAATATGGCTTTAATTAGATGTCCATCTAAGGTTTACACTCCTGATGCTATTAAGAATGGTAAGAAAGTTTGGGGCGTAAGCTCACAGCTTTACACTGTTCGCTCTCACCAAAACTGGGGTATTGGTGATTTTGCAGACTTAAAGCAATTATTACTAGGTGTTAACAAGTGTGGTGGTCAGTTCGTTGGTTTAAACCCAATGCACGCAGGCTATCCAGCTAACCCTGATGAGTTTGTAGTAAGTCCTTATTCACCATCATCACGTAACTGGATCAACATTGTTTATATCTCAGTTACCTCTGTACCAGAGTTAGTAAATTGTAAAGAAGCACAGGATCTAATCCACTCTCAAAAATTTGAGCAAACCTTACGTTCACTACGTGAAAAAGAGTTTGTGGATTACCGTGGCGTAATTAACGCAAAATTACAAGTTTTAAGAACTATCTTTGATCACGTTAATGTTGCTGATAAGCGTTCAAATCGTGGCTTAAAGTTCTTAGATTTCGTAGAGCGTGGTGGTCAGAATCTATTAAACTTTGCAACCTATGATGCAATGCAACAGCACTTCTACAACGAAGGTGTTGATGCTTATTCATGGGAAGTATTCCCTAAAGAGTACCAAGACGTAAATTCACCATTTGTTGAGTCTTGGCGTAAAGAGCATGAAAAGGACGTTATGTTCTACTGCTACTTACAGTTCTTAGCATCAGAGCAATTAGCAGATGCATACAAGAGCGCAAAAGAAGCTGGTATGCTAATTGGTACATATCGTGACTTAGCTGTAGGCGTTGCAAAACAAAGTTGTGACGTTTGGGCTGACGTAGATCACGTTTTCAGAACTAAAGGTTCTGTAGGTGCTCCTCCTGATCCACTAGGTCCTCTAGGTCAAAATTGGGGTTTAGCTCCAATGGCTCCATCCGCATTAAAAGCCTGTGCATACAAGCCTATGATTGCAATGTACAAAGCAAATATGGAGTCTTGCGGTGCAATTCGTATTGACCATGCTGCAGGTTTATTTAGACTTTGGATTACAAAAACTTGTGAGCCAGCCTCCACAGGTGCATATGTCCACTATGATATGCACGATTTATTAGGTATCATTGCATTAGAGTCAAATCGCAACAAGTGTTTAGTAATTGCTGAGGATTTAGGTACCATCCCTGTAGAGTTAACAAAAGCTCTTAAGGCAGTTGGCGCATTCTCTTATAAGATCTTCTTTGATGAGAGAGCTGATGATGGTGGTTATATTGCTCCACAAGACTACACTGCTCAAGCAATGTCAGCACTAACTACTCACGATATGCCTACATTAGTTGGTTGGTGGGGTTGCTACGATTTATCACTTGGAACAGAGCTTGGTATTTATACTCAGCAAGAAGCTGATAACCTACGTGCTGCAAGAGAGGATGCAAAACAGCGTATCCTAGACAGCTTACATGGTTTAGGTTCTATTTCAGACAGTTACACAAGGAATGCAAAAGAGTCTGTAATGAATGAGGAGCTTGCAACTGCACTTCAAATTCATATGTGTTCAGGTTCTTGCGCTTTATTTAGTTCTCAAGTTGAGGATTGGATTGGTGTTGATAAGCCTGTTAATATTCCAGGTACTAACACTGAGTATCCTAACTGGCGTCGTAAGCTAACTCGTGATCTTGAAGATATCTTCGTAAATGAGCACGTTTTAGACATGACCTCAAAGATGACTTCAGCTAGAGAATAGTTAAGGAGAAAAAGCTATATGCTGATCGATGATTTAAATAATGCAAAAGTTGGTAAGCCATTTGAGACCCTAGGTTTACAAAAAGTTGAGGGTAAAAAAGGTTTACTACTTAGAGCTTGGTTACCAGGCGCTAAAGCTGTTGATGTTTACTCAATCAATGGTAAGAAAAAGATCTGCAAGTTAACTTTAGTTGACGAAGATGGTCTTTTTGAAGAGCAGTTAAAGACTGAAAAGCCATTTAACTATCTATTCAAAGTAACCTATGACGATGCTGTTGTTGAAGTCATCGATCCATATCAGTTCCGTGATGAAGCATTCTATGGTCTAAGCACCATGAATGAAGAGCCTGCTAACATCTATAAGACATTAGGTGCACAATTAGTTGAACTTGATGTTGATGGTGTTAAGGTTAAAGGTACTAAGTTTGCTGTATATGCACCATCTGCTACTGCAGTAAGCGTAATTGGTGACTTTAACTTCTGGGATGGTCGTCGTTTACCTATGGCTAAGAGCTTACTTGGCCACTGGGTACTATTCGTTCCTGGCTTAACCGCTGGTTTACGTTATAAGTACGAGATTAAAGATCCATACGGCAATCGTTTACCTCATAAAGCAGACCCTGTTGGTTTTTATCACGAGCAGTATCCTTCATTTGCATCTATTATTTCAGATCAGACCACCTACAAGTGGAATGATGAGAAGTGGATTAAGTCTCAGCTAAACAACAAGCTTGAGAAGCCTATGTCAATCTATGAGTTACACATGGGCTCATGGAAACGTCATGAAGATGGCAAACCATACTCATACAAAGAGTTAGCAACTGATCTTTTAGATTATGTAAAAGAGATGGGCTACACACATATTGAGTTAATGCCAATCATGGAGCACCCATTCTCAGGTTCTTGGGGCTATCAGCCAACTGGCCTATTTGCTCCAACCTCTCGTTTTGGTTCAATTGATGACTTCAAGTTCTTTGTAGATACCTTCCACCAAAATGGTATTGGTATTATCTTAGACTGGGTACCTGCTCACTTCCCAACCGATGCTTTCGGTCTTGCTAAGTTTGATGGTACTTGTGTTTATGAGTACGAAGATCCTCGTCGTGGCTGGCATCCAGATTGGAACTCTCTAATCTATGATTTTGGTCGTGACACCGTTCGTCGTTTCTTAATTGCATCTGCTTTAGTATGGCTTGATTTATACCATATCGACGGTTTACGTGTTGATGCTGTAGCTTCAATGCTTTACTGGGATTACTCAAGAAAAGCAGGTGAGTGGATCCCTAACGTAGATGGCGGTAACGTTAACTATGAGGCTGTAAGCTTCTTAAAGTGGTTCAACGAGGAAGTTTACAAGCATCATCCAAACGCTATGACCATCGCTGAGGAATCAACTGCATTTGCTGGTGTTTCTCGCCCTACTTACGCAGGTGGCTTAGGCTTTGAGTTTAAGTGGAACATGGGCTGGATGCATGACTCTTTAGAGTATATGGCAACAGATCCATTCTTCCGTAAGTATCACCATGGTGAGATGTCATTCTCAATGATCTATGCATACAATGAGAACTTCATCTTATCAATTTCTCATGATGAGGTAACTCACGGAAAGAATTCACTTCTATACAAGATGCCTGGTGACGAGTGGCAGCAATGCGCTAACTTACGTGCATACTTTGGTTTCCAATATGCTCACCCTGGTAAGAAGTTAAACTTCATGGGTTCTGAGTTTGGTCAAGGTTCTGAGTGGAATGACAATGCTCAGCTTGATTGGTGGTTATTAAAGTATCCTAAGCATCAAGGTATTCAAGCTTTAGTAAAAGATCTAAACCACTTATATAGAAATGAAAAAGCTCTATGGGCTGAAGATTACAATCCAGAGGCATTTAAGTGGCTAGATGTTAACGATGCAGACCACAGTGTATTTGCTATGGAGCGTAAAGCAGGTGATGAGACTATTATCGCAATCTCTAACTTTACTCCTGTTCCATATGTAGCATACCGAGTAGGTGTTGCAACACCTGGTACTTATGAAGTTATCTTAAATACTGATGATAAGAAGTATTGGGGTAGTGGATATGGTACTGGTTCTGAGAAGATGGTTGCATCAAATATCTCATGGCAGAATAACTTCCACTCAATTGTTTTAGATTTGCCTCCACTTTCTACTGTTTACATTAAGAAAGTTTCAGACTAATCTCTAATTAAAAGCCACCTCTTATAGGTGGCTTTTGTTCTTTTTAGACAAACATAATAACAACTTTAATACAAATATTAGAGTTTTTTTACCTTTATTATTGATAATAAGAATTATTAGGATTTAGATATGGAACACTTGCCAGCTGATGACTTAGATTATCGACTAATCAGTTTAGGAGCAACCGTTTCCAAAGGTGGTTGTTACTTCTCTGTTTGGGCCCCTAATGCTAAGCAGATGATCGTTCACATTTATGATAAAAATGAAAAAGAAATCCAAAGAGCTTTCCTACAAGAGCGTCGCGGATGCATTTGGTATGGTTTTGTAAAAGGTGTTACTTTTGGAGCTTTATATGCCTTTGAAGGCGTAGGTGATTATGATCCTAATAATGGTCTTTTCTTTAAAGAAGGACATATTGTAAGCGATCCATACACTAAATGTTTATCTAAGCCTTATGTATACGATCCTGATAAATATGAAAATGACTTTGTTAACTTCATGCCAAAGTCAGTGATTGTAAGTCAAGAATTTGATTGGCAAGGTATTGAAAAGCCTCATTATGGTCGTGACAGTTTAGTTATTTACGAGACTAACGTTAAAGGTTTAACTAAGCTTAATGAAAAGGTCCCAGAAAAACTTCGTGGCACATATCTTGGAGTATGTCATGAGAGTGTAATTGCTCATTTTAAAGAATTAGGCATCACCGCAGTTCAATTAAATCCTATTGCTGCTTGTATGAGTGAACCTCACTTATTTAAAAATGGTCTTGTTAATTACTGGGGATATAACCCTGTAAACTTTATGGCTCCAGATCCCCGCTTTGCTTGTGATCCATTTAACGCTGTAAATGAATTTAAGACCATGGTACGTGAGCTTCACCGTAATGGCATCTCTGTAATTTTAGATGTAGTTTACAATCATACTGCTGAAGGTGGTATTGATGGTCCTGTTTTAAGCTTAAAAGGCTTAGACGGTCAACACTATTACACCTGCGAATTAGATGAATCAGGCAGGCCTAATTACTCAAAATATCATGATGTAACAGGTTGCGGTAACTCTGTTAATGCACAATCCCGCCCTGCTTTAAACTTGATCTTAGATTCATTAAATTACTGGGCTAAGTACATGCAAGTTGATGGCTTTAGATTTGATTTAGCTGTTACTGTATGTCGTGAAAGTCATAAAGGCATCTTCCACGAGTATGACGTAGATGGTGCTTTCTTAAAAGCTTGCTTCTGTATCGATAGACTAGCTGAGTCAATCATGATTGCAGAGCCTTGGGACTGTGGTCCTAATGGTTATCGTGTAGGTCAGTTCCCACCAGGTTGGTCTGAGCAAAATGATAAGTTTAGAGATACTGTACGCCGTTTCTGGAAAGGTGAGAGAGGCATTATCGGTGAGTTTGCAACTCGTATTATGGGCTCTCGTGACGTATTTCCAAACAAGCACAGATCAATTAACGCTTCAATTAACTTTGTAACTTATCACGATGGTTTTACTTTAGAAGATTTAGTGTCTTATGAGAATAAGCATAATGAGCTAAATTGTGAAGATAACCGCGATGGTTGTGATTATAACAACTCTTCTAACAGTGGCATCGAAGGTCATACGAATGATCGTACAGTACTAGCAAAACGTTGGCAGCTTAAGCGTAATATGATGGCTACCTTATTATTCTCTCAAGGTATTCCTCATATGTTAGGTGGTGATGAGTTTTCAAGAACTCAAAATGGCAACAACAATGGCTATTGCCAAGATAACGAACTTACATGGCATCATTGGGATTATTCACAAGAGAATCAAGATTTCATTAAGTTTATTGGTCGTATTACTAAGATGCGCCATGCTTCAAAGATGCTAAGAGCATTGACCTTAACTGATGATATGTTCTTATTCAATGGCATTAACTATGAGGCTCATTGGTATAAGACCGATGGCACTCTAATGACACCTGAGGTTTGGGAAGATCCAAGTACTGATGCAATTTGTATTACATTAGGAGCTGTAAATAGTAAAGAAAACTTTGAATATTTATGTTTACTTGTAAATCAAACTGAAAGTCATAAGCAATTTATCTTGCCTAAGATCCCTGATGGATTAGAGTGGATTGAGATATTTGATACCACATCTCCAACAGGCGCTCCAAATTCTTTAGAGCAACGCGGTGCTTTGACTATTGATGTTTATACACCATGTATTAAGGCATTTACTTTACAACGCAGTATTTCAGCAATTGCTACATCTTTAATGGATGATTTCTTTGCAACTCGCCATTTAAATCGCAGTGAGAAAAAGCACTAGATAGAAAAAAGGCGCTAGGATCTAGCGCCAATATATTTAATTTAAAGGCTATGGATGTAATTTCTTAGCCTTTTTTACTGATATTAGTATATATTACTATTAACGGACCTTCTATTTGATTTCTTGAGAAAAATTTATTAATAACAGAAAAAGTTGAATAAATGGCTATACAAAGCCAATTGAAGGCAAGTAAACAAAAAAGGACCAATTTTGAAAAATTGATCCTTTATTGCAAAAGTTAATGCAAAAAAATTGCAAAATTTAGAATTCTAGGTTATGTATTTCACTTGTAGCCATAATTGAAGGCTTTTGATTTACATTTACTTTTTGAGTACTTAAAGCTTCAATAACTGATCTTAAGAAATTATCTGGCACAATTCCGTATGCAGTGCTGGTAATTAGCTTTTGTAAGAACATGTTATTTGGTGTTTCATCAGATAAGATGTGCTTTACAATTATCTTGTCTTTGTCATCGCCACCGACATCTGTCTTTACCTTATCGATAACCTCATTAAAGGTTAAAAGATCATCTACTAAGCCTAGTTTTTTAGCATCATCGGCCACGAAGATCCTGCCTTCTGCGAAGTCTTTGTAACTTACATCCTTTAATGATGGGCGAGCTGATTTAACAAGTTTTATAAATTTCTTGTAGATAGACTCAACTGTAATATTGTACTCTTCAATAGTTTCGTCATTTATAGGCTTAGCAATGTTTTGCTCAGCAAGCTTTGAGGTTGCAACACCATCACCATGCACGCCATATTCGTTTAAAAGACCATGGAAACCAAAGTTTAATCCAAAAACACCAATCGAACCTGTGATAGTGTTATCTGTTGCGTATAGCTTATCGCCAGAAGTTGATATCCAATAACCACCTGATGCAGTTAAAGAGTTCATTGACACATATACAGGTAGCTTAGTCTTCTCTTTAAAAACAGTGAGCATTTCTCGGATCTTTTCAGATGCGTTAACTGAGCCACCACCAGTGTCTAAGAATAAAACTAAGGCTTTAGTATTTTTGTCTTTGTATACTTGCTCTAGGCTGTTTTGAATATTCTTAGGGCAGAAGGTTGTGTTGTCTTTTCCTTCATCAACGATACCACCTAAACCGTAAATAACAGAGATATTAGGCTTATTAACAGAAGCTAAGGTTACTTCATCTTTATAGTAGTCTAAATATGGGGTAACTTTAAGTGATATGAAGTCTTTGCTATCTTCTTTCATTAAAGATAGTTTTAACTTTTCAAAACTTTGTAATTCATCAACTAGGTTGTAGCTTTTTAGTAGTTCTGCCTCAGTACCATCAAATCGAATTAACTGTTCTAAGTAGTTACGAGGATTAGAGTATAGACCACCTAACTTCTCACCAGTGATAGCATCTTTTGAAAGAGTCTTTAAGTAATTTATCCAAAGCTTGTTAAAGATATATGCATACTCTTCTTTAACTTTTGGAGACATACCATTTTGCTCAAAAGGCTCAACGGCTGATTTAAACTCACCTGCTTTGAACACATAAGGTTGAATGTTAAATCTATCAAGTAAGTCTTTAAAGTATAACTGGCTGTTATTAAGGCCTCTAAAGGTAAAACCACCTAAAGGTGAGATCACAACTTTATTAGCACCATTGGCCATTAAATAGCTAGTAGGGGAGTATTGTTCTGAGTAGGCAATAACTTCAACTTTTGGAGATTTTTTCCTAAATTTCAATAGAGCTTGTTTTACACGTAGTGCAGTATCTACAGTGGTGCCTGTAAATTTAGTGAAATTTAATACTACAGTTTTGATGTTTTCATCGGTTGAGGCTTTTTCTAAAGCTTTCTCGATGGTTACAACATCATGATAGGCTGGAACATCTAATAGTTTTGAAAACTTTTTAGTAAATCTTGTAACATCATTATCTCCCTGTGGGGCTTCATTGATGTTTCCTGCAAAGTCAAAGTACAAGATTGGCTCTACTTTATAGTTTTCATCAGAAGTTTCATTAAAAGCAGCAAGAGCAGATTCACCTTGATCTTGAAGTTTATTAGCAAAGCTAATGCCTAAAATTACAGCTAATGCTAAGATTAAGAAAATTAAGTTAAAGACAAAGTTTCTTGCAAAGGTGATAACAGAACCTACGAAAAGTAATACTTTACCAATTGCTTTGCATAAAGAGTGCTTGCTTTCATTAGTGTTTTTAACGTTGAATGAGCCATCAGAGTTAATCTCAATGGTCTTTGTCCCTTTATTTTCATTATTTTCCATAAAAAATTTCCGTATAGACAAAAATATAGCAAGGCGTGAACCTTGCTATAAATCTAATCTTTAGTAATTACTTTGAAGCTTTTGCACCTTCAACAATCTTCATTACAGAACCTACCATTCCAGAAATATCTGATAAATTTGAAGGTACGATTAAAGTATTGTTGGTCTTAGCAAGATTTGAGAAAGCTTCTATATATTGCTCAGCAACTTTTAAGTTAATAGCGGTGTTACCACCTTGTTCTTGAGATGCTCTTGCAATAGTTGCAATCGCCTGAGCTGTTGCATTTGCAATTGCGATAGTAGCCTGTGCTTTACCTTCAGCTACGTTAATCTCTGACTGTTTTTCACCTTCAGATTTAGCAATAGCAGCTTCTCTAGCACCAGTTGCTAAGTTAATTTGCTCTTGCTTGCGGCCTTCTGACTCGAAAATAACAGCTCTCTTCTCACGCTCAGCGGTGATCTGACGTTGCATAGCTTGTAAAATTACAGCAGGAGGAGTTAGATCTTTGATTTCGTAACGTAATACCTTAACACCCCAGTTTAAAGCAGCCTCATCAATTGCTGATACCACTTGATTGTTGATTAAATCACGCTCTTCAAAGGTCTCATCTAACACCATCTTACCGATTACAGAACGTAAGGTTGTTTGTGCAAGCTGAGTAATTGCTACGATATAGTTTGAAGTACCATAACTTGCTAGTTTTGGATCGGTAACTTGGAAATATAAGATACCATCAACAGATAACTGGGTATTATCACGAGTAATACATACCTGGCTTGGGGTATCTAGAGGGATTTCCTTTAATGAGTGTTTGTAGGCAACTTTATCAATAAAAGGAATAATAAAGTTAAGACCTGGGCTTAGTACCTTGTGAAATTTACCTAGTCTTTCAATAACCCAAGCTGTTTGCTGCGGGATCACACTAATTGATTTACTAGCAAAAATAATTGCAATTACAATAAAAACAATCGCAAGAATTAAGCCACCTGTAACTTCCATAAATATTATCTCCGTAAGTTTATTTAGTTAAAATTAGTCTGGTACCTTCTACTTTTTCTACAAAGTAGGTACCTTTAGTTAAATTTCCTTCATTCAAGTAAGCTGTCCATAGAGCTCCTCGATAGTTAACTTTTGCGCTACCATCAGTAAGTACATCTTCAACAACTACTCTTTGTCCTTTATCTAAATCGTTGCAGTCAGTATTAGGACTTAGCTTTCTAATTTTTCTTCTATAAGTATAGGCAATAATTACACCTACAATTGTCACAATAGCTAATATATAACACTGACTTGTAAAGTTGCCACCGAGTACAGCTGTAATACATGAAGCAACACATCCTGCTGTGCATGCTAGTAAATAGATGGTGCTTAGCATCATCTCTGCACCTAGTAAAACAAGAGCTAGGATCAACCATATTAAATAAGCATCCATAATCTGTCCTTACTTTTTGCGTTTGAAAATTGAAGATAAGATTGCAAAGAAAAAGATTAAAAAGAACCCAACTGGTGCAATTACTTCAATAGGGAAGTCATTTTCAGTTGCCCCTAATAAGAAAATTACGACAAATACAATCGGGATAAAGATAGCTGCAAGAGAGTTACCATTTTTCTTTTTATCAGTTCTTACTTGAACTGTAGCTCTAGGTCCTGTTTGAACTGTTTTATAGGTTGCCTGTGGTTGCACCTTAACCGAATCTTCAACTTGTGCTTCTTGAACTTTGGTATATTTGTGCTTTAAGTCCTTTTTAAGAAGAGATTTGATTTTTTCATTCGTAGTGCTTTGTTGAGTATTTAAATCTTTTTCATCTAAATCAACAGCACTTGTATCTAAAGTTGCTACTTGAGTATCAACAGGTGCTACAGAATGTCTTAAGTGCTCATAATTAGTATTAACAACATCTGCTTTGAACTTGGTGTAGTCTTTTACTCCAAGTTCATCTATAAGCGATGCAAAATCACCATTTTTAGGTTCTAAGTAATTCTTTGTCATTTGTAATCTTTTTGATTTTTAAGTAATTTTTAAGTTGTTTAGCATATTAACACAAAGAAAATGACAACTTTGATAATTGATTTGAATTATCATCATTTAAGCCGTATTTTGTACACTTTTCTTTTAAATGTCAGTCGTTCCTAAATTAGAAGAGAAGAAGAGCTGAATTTACTTGATTTTTTATCACTAAAACAGTTGTCCTTTTAGAGCTTAGGCTAAATTTTGCAACATTCCTATATACAAAAAAATCAATTTAAAAAATGATAAAACGATCAAGTTTTTTGATATAATGCACGATCAAATTTTACATAGTTTTGGAGGATTATATGCTACGCATTATGGAAGAGGCTCTAACCTACGATGACGTATTGTTAGTACCTGCTCATTCAACTGTTTTACCAAACACTGCTGATCTTCGCACAAGATTAACCTCCAACATTCAGTTGAATATCCCAATGATTTCTTCTGCAATGGATACTGTTACCGAGTCAAACCTAGCTATTGCTCTAGCACAAGAGGGTGGTATTGGTTTTATTCACAAAAATATGTCTATTGAGCGCCAAGCTCAGGAAGTAGCTCGTGTAAAGCGTTTTGAAAACGGTATGGTAACTAAGCCTGTTACTGTACATCCAGATGCTACCATCAATGAAGTTCGTCAGATGGCTGCTAAGTGCGGTTTCTGCGGTTTCCCTGTTGTTGATGAGAATGCAAACCTATTAGGTATTATCACCGGTCGTGATACTCGTTTCTTATTAAAAGGTGATGTAAAGGTTCGTGAAGTAATGACTCCAAAAGAGAGATTAGTTACTGTTCGCGAGAATGAGTCACGTGAGACTGTACAAGCTTTAATGCAACAACACCGTATTGAGAAAGTTCTAGTTGTTGATGATGCATTCCACTTAAAGGGCTTAATCACTGTTAAAGATTTCCAAAAGTCTTCAAACAAGCCAAATGCATGTAAAGATGCTCTAGGCCGTCTACGTGTTGGTGCTGCAATTGGTGCTGGTGCTGGTAACGAAGATCGTGCTAAGGCTCTAGTTGAGGCTGGTGTTGATGTTCTATTAGTTGATTCATCACACGGTCACTCACAAGGCGTTTTAGATAGACTTAAGTGGTTACGTAAAGAATATCCAGAACTTCCTATTATTGGCGGTAACGTAGCAACTGCAGCAGGTGCTTTAGCTCTAGCAGATGCTGGTGTAAACGCTGTTAAGGTTGGTATTGGCCCAGGTTCTATTTGTACAACCCGTATCGTAACAGGTTGCGGTGTTCCTCAGTTAACTGCTGTTTCAAATGCAGTAGACGCTCTTGAGGGTACTGGTATTACCGTTATTGCTGATGGTGGTATCCGTTACTCTGGTGATATTGCAAAGGCACTAGCAGCAGGTGCTAACTGCGTAATGGTAGGCTCAATGTTCGCAGGTACTGAAGAGGCACCTGGTGAGATTGAAATTTACCAAGGTCGTTCATTTAAGTCATACCGTGGTATGGGCTCACTTGCAGCTATGTCAAAAGGCTCTGCTGATCGTTACTTCCAGTCAGATAACGCTGCTGATAAGTTAGTACCAGAAGGTATCGAAGGTCGTGTAGCTTATAAGGGCTTATTACACAACATCATCCATCAGCAGATGGGCGGTCTACGTTCTTCAATGGGCTTAACCGGTTGTGCAACTATCGATGAGATGCGTACTAAGGCTCAATTCGTTCGTATCACTGGCGCTGGTTTCCATGAGTCTCATGTTCATGATGTAACCATCACCAAAGAAGCTCCTAACTATCAGAGCCACGTCTAATATTTTTTCAAGAGCACCTTTTATAATTAGCTATTAAAAGGTGCTTTTTTCGTTTTTAAATCTATCAAGAGTTTTAATATGTCTCAACAGAACATCCATTCTGAAAAGATCCTCATCCTAGATTTTGGTTCTCAAGTAACTCAGTTAATTGCACGTCGTGTACGTGAAATTGGCGTTTATTGTGAGATCTATCCATTTGATGCTGATCTTAATTTAATTAAGAACTTCGGTGCTCAAGGTATTATTTTATCTGGTAGCCCTGAGTCTACTACAGAAGCTGGTTCTCCACGTGCTCCTGAATGGGTATTTGAAGCAGGTGTTCCTGTTTTAGGTATTTGCTATGGTTTACAAACCATGACCGTTCAACTAGGTGGCAAGGTTCAAGGCTCTTCTAAGCGTGAGTATGGCCATGCAACTGTTGATATCAAAGCAAAGTGCCCATTATTCGATGGTCTAACAGATCATGAAGGTGAGACTAAGCTTGATGTTTGGATGTCTCATGGTGATAAGGTAACTGCAATTCCTGAAGGTTTCACTACCATCGGTAGCACTGAGACATGCCCATATGCAGCTATTTATAACGAATCAAAGAAATTCTTTGGTGTTCAGTTCCACCCTGAAGTGACTCATTCAAAACAAGGTGCTGAGATCTTAAAGCGCTTTGTTATTGATGTTTGTGGTCTTCATGGCTTATGGTCACCATCAGCAATTATTGAAGATGCTGTAAAGAGCATCCGTGAGCAAGTAGGCGATAAGAAAGTTTTATTAGGCCTATCTGGTGGCGTTGATTCATCTGTTACCGCTTTATTATTGCAAAAGGCAATCGGTAAACAGCTAACCTGCGTATTTGTAGATAATGGTTTACTTCGTTTAAACGAAGGTGCTCAAGTTGAGCAGATGTTTAAGCCTCTAGATTTAAACTTTGTTTACGCTGATGCATCAGATAGATTCTTAAATGCTTTAAAGGGCATTTCTGATCCTGAGCTAAAGCGTAAGGCTATTGGTAAGACCTTTATTGACGTTTTTGCAGATGAAGCTCGCAAGTTAGATGGTGTAGAGTTCTTAGCTCAAGGTACTATCTATCCTGATGTTATTGAGTCAGCTGCAGCTAAATCAGGTAAAGCTCATGTAATTAAGTCTCACCACAATGTAGGTGGTCTACCTGAGGACTTAAAGTTCAAGTTAGTTGAGCCTTTACGTGAATTATTCAAAGACGAAGTAAGACGTATCGGTATTGCTTTAGGCTTACCTGAGTCAATGGTAATGCGTCACCCATTCCCAGGTCCTGGTCTTGGTGTGCGTGTTTTAGGCGAAGTTAAGAAAGAATACTTAGATCTTCTACGTCAAGCCGATGCTATCTTCATGGAAGAGCTAAACAAGTCTGGCTGGTATCAAAAGGTAAGTCAGGCCTTTACTGTATTCTTACCAGTGCGCGCAGTAGGCGTTATGGGCGATCACAGAAGCTATGATTACGTAGTATCTTTACGTGCTGTAAAGACCATCGATTTCATGACTGCTAAGTGGGCAGAGCTCCCATATGATTTACTAGGCCATATTTCAAACCGTATTATCAATGAGATCAACGGTATTTCTCGCGTAGTGTACGATATTTCTGGTAAACCACCAGCAACTATCGAGTGGGAATAATCTAGTTTAAATTAATTTTGAAACCGCAGTATGTCTTTGATGTTCTGCGGTTTCTTGTTTTTTAGCAAGCTAATTTTGTATTACATCTCAATTTTTATAGCCTTAGATTTTTCTTTTGGTGTGTATGTAAGATAATTTGAACAACCTAGCTTAGGAGTAAAAATGGATAAACAAATTACTGAACGAGACATCGAAATTGATGTTAAAGGCTTGAAAGTAAGGGGAACACTATGTTCACCACAATCAGATACAAAAACACCAATTGTCTTAATGCTTCATGGTTTTACTGGCAACAAAAATGAGTCTGTATCTAATGTAGCACCAGAAGGAAAATACAAGTTACTTGCTGATAAACTAGCCAAAAGAGGCATATCTTCACTTAGGATCAATATGCTTGGCTCTGGCAATAGTGATGGCAAGTTTGAAGATACCTCTGCTTATACATGGTATGACAGTGCAAGCGCTGCATTTGATTATATTTACAATAGCAATCAATTTGATAATTCTAAGATCTCGGTATTAGGTTTGTCTTTTGGTGGATTTGTAGCTTGTATGTTAGCAGGCAATAGAACGTCCAAGATCCATTCATTGTGCTTATGGAATCCAGCTGTAAACATGCTCAATGTGATGTCTACAATTACACTTGTCGACCAAATTCCAAATTTTAAAGAAACCGATACTGTTTATACTGTAAAAATGCCTAAATGGGATAACCAAGTCCTACTTAAAGGCAAGTTCTTTCAGTCAATAAGTGAAGTCTCTCCTCATGCAGAAATATCAAAATATCATGGAGATGTGCTTGTTCAAATTGGTCTGCAAGATAGTGTGGTCTGGCCTGAGCCTTTTATTGCACAAGGACTTCTAAATTATCATCAAGGAAAACACGAGTTGTGGACTGTTAATGGTGGTCATGGCTTTGAAAATCACAAAGATAACTTGTCATTACTTGATACCATTGATAAGACCGTAGAATTTTTTTCAAAAAATCTGTAAGCAAAAGATCACTTACTTCACAAAACAAGAACAATTGCCTCACATAAGTGGGGCAAAATAAGAATAAGTCTTTAAGACTTGTAAAATATAACTTATACTCAAAACAAATCCATCCTAAGAAACACGAAATTTTACGAAAAGAAAGTAAAAAAATAATCGTGCAATTCTTCGATAGATAAGCCATCCATGAGATGGAGGGTAGTCTATCACCTCAAAAAAGTTCAAAAAAGTTGTTGACAGTTCAAAAGAAAAGTCTATAATGCATTTCCGTTGTCACGAACGACAACGACAAAAAACAAAACCAAGCGTTTTGAAAAGTTCTTTAAAAATCAGTACGGACAATCTGTGTGGGCCCTCGAAGAGAGGGTTAACAATAAAACGAAGTAATGAAGG
>Ga0256404_1001081_pt1 | contig 68737 bp, 63 predicted proteins | sample RumenRJG_01DNA_FD_185990 | JGI IMG/M metagenome (GOLD analysis project Ga0256404, IMG submission 185990) | Bovine rumen microbial communities from Lethbridge, Alberta, Canada - RJG_01 | ecosystem: Host-associated > Mammals > Digestive system > Stomach > Rumen | place: Canada: Alberta | collected... | reverse complement strand
AACCCGACTCCATGTTGGATGCCGCGAGCTGGGCTACGATGTAGCGGTTGCTTGCCTTCTCCATCCGCTTGTATCCGCGGGTGACGAGGATATCCGAAATGAAGAGCACGACCGCTGCCAGAATGGCGAAAACCACGAAGAAATAGCTCGTGGTGCGAAGCTGCAGCCCGTGGCGGCGCTTCCCGCCGGTTTCCGTGTCCGTCTTTGTATCTACCGGGAGGAGCGCATCCGGCGGGTCTGTCGGAAGCGGTGCCATGCCGCGCGGGGCGGAGCTGGGCGAGGAAGGAAGGTCCCGAACGGGGACCGGCTTTCCGTAGGAGGGGTCCCGTATGAGGGAGGATGCTCCCGCAGCCGCATTGCTGCCTGAAAGTGCGGCAGCGTTCCTGTCTTTTGCTAAGGCCGGATCCTTATCTTCAGAGACTGCTGCGCCTGCTCCGGCAAGGCCGTAAGCATCCTTCAGCATGCCTGCAGCCAGACTTCCCGCAGCGCCGTTTATATTCGTTTTGATTTCAGAAGATGCCTCAGGCTGAGCTGCTGCTTTTAACGTATCCCTGGCTGCCTTTGCCTCGAGCAGGATCTCCTTATACTCATCCGCGGGGATAGGCTGGGAGAAATAGTAGCCCTGTACAATGTCGCAGCCGAGCTTTTTAAGCGCAAGCATCTGCTCTTCGGTCTCGACGCCCTCGGCGATGACCGGAACAGCGAGGTAATCCGCGATATCGATGACCACCTCGAGGATCCGCGTATCCCCCTCGCCGGAAAATGCGTGGCGCGTGAAATGCATATCCAGCTTCAGCGCATCGATCGGCAGCGTGGAGATCATGTTGAGAGAGGAATATCCCGTGCCGAAGTCATCCATTTCGATGAGGAAGCCCAGCTTCCTGAGCCGCTGGGCTGTCTGGATGATCTGATCCGGATCCTGCGCATAGGCCGACTCGGTCACTTCCAGGAGCAGCTCGTCATAGGAAAGCCCGTTTTCCTTAAGGATCCCCTGCAGCACAGCGATCAGGCCCGGATCATACAGGTCGATGCGGCTGACATTGACAGAGACCGGCACCGAAAAGCCGAGCTCCTCCTTCCAGAGGCTCAGCTGCCTTGCGGCTGTCCGCCAGACATACATATCCAGCTCCTGGATCAGGCCGTTTCCTTCGAACAGTGGGATAAAAACGCCCGGGCTTATGAGACCCAGCTTCGGGTGCTTCCAGCGCACCAGCGTCTCGCAGCTCGAAAGGACCGGCAGATCCGGCCGGACATCGAACTTCGGCTGGTAATACACCATGAACTGTTCCTCGGCGATCGCCGTGCGGAAGTCCTCGATCAGCTGTTCCTCGTAAAGCTCCTTTTCATGGAGCGTACTGTCGTAAATGCCGATCCTCTTTGCGTAGCTGCCGCGCACCTTGTCCGCAGCCATCTGCGCCCGGTCGAAACGCCGCTCGATCTCTAAGGAACGGTCCGCATCCGGGTAGACGCCCATACGAAGATGCACCTCGCTCGTGATCGTCTCATCTGCCATGAGTCCGGTCGAGGCGTTCTTCAGGATCGCTTCATAATCCTTCCCGTGCGGGCAATATACAAGAAAGGTATCCGCCTCTCTCCGGCAGACGATGCCGCCGGTATCCGCGACCATTTCCCGCACGCGCTCGCCGATGCGCCGCAGCACTCCGTCACCGTAATCCGTGCCGAAGCGCTCATTGATCATATGGAAATGATTCACGTCCACGACGATCGCGTCCATCTCCAGTCCGGGATGGTGCTGGTCGAACTGCTCGGCATAGCGGTAGAAATATTCCCGGTTATAAAGTCCGGTCAGGGGATCGCGCTCGGTATGATTGATGATCTCACGGTCTTCAAAAAGCTCGATCGTACGCCGGACACGCGCCTTGATGACATCTTCCTGGGGATAGGGCTTGGGAATGAAATCCGACGCGCCGAGATGGAGGCATTCGACCTCCGCGTCCTGGTCTGCCGTCATGACGATCACCGGGATCTGCCGAAGATCCGGATCATCCCGAAGCCGTTTTAAGACCTCCTGCCCGGAAAATACGGGCATCATCAGATCGAGCAGCAAAAGCGAGAGAATCTCCTTATGCTCCCGGCATTTATTCAGCGTATCCTCTCCGTCTACAGCAAAGAGGATCTCGTAATCGTCCTCCAGGGTCGCGCCCAGGATCTCCCGGTTGATGACCTCATCATCCGCAACAAGGATCAGCCGCTTTCCGTTGGAAGAATGAAATTTATCGTGACTTTTCAGCATGGTCTTCGTTTCCCTCCGTGCAGATTGAAAAGGAAGGCATCAGCAAGTTCCGGGGTTCCTCCTCCATCCAATGAGCAGGCTCACGGCAAAATCAGGGTCCCTCACTCTTACATCATATCATGAGATTCCCGACATGTGGGCACTTTTCTATTGTCTGCCCCGATGATTTTACACTTGTATTCCGGATCGCTGTTATTCAGCCCTTAACAGCTGCGGCAGACTTCCTGCCCGTTTTTTTTAGACTATGCGGACACACACCGGCAAAACGGCGGAAAGCCCTTACGAAGCAGGGCGCTTCACTCCACTCTCTCAATAAGTTCCTCTTCTTTTGGCATCCTCGATCGTCCTGCGTAAAAGAAGCAGCGCCACGACAGCGCTTAAGGCCTCTCCGACCGGAAGCGCCGCCACGAGGCCGACCTCCCCGAAGATCCTGTCGAGGATAAACATGAGCGGAATATAGAAAACAAGCTCCCGTACAAAGGCATGGATCAGGGTACCCCTGCCGTTTCCCATGGCCTGCATGCAGTAGGACGCGTGGTAGTTGGTAAACTGTACGGGCGAGCCCAAGCAGCGGACGCGCAGAAACAGTGTGGCATAGGTGACCGTCATCACGGCCGTTGCCGTATCTCCCGCGCTGGTGCTCATAAAGGCCCTCGCCATGAATCCCGCGAAGATCTCAAACAGCAGGAGGCACCCGAAGGCGATCATAAGCCCGGATCTTCTTGCGGTGCTGATCACCTCGCGCATGCGGTCATGATCCCCGGAGCTGTAATTGAACGCCACGATCGGGAGCATACCCTGGCACAGTCCGACATTGATCGCGTTCGGAAGGCGCTCCACCTTCATGGCAATGCCGATGGCTGCGAGTGCCATGTCGTTATGCGCGGCGGCGATGATATTGACGCACATGTTGGCAACATCAAAGAGTCCCGTCAGCACTGCCGAGGGGATGCCGACACGAAAGACCGCAAGGCGGTTCGCCCTGTCGATCTTCATAGCCTCTGAAAGGCTTAAGCTTAAGGGTGATTTCTTTGCCGCCTTCTGATAGGCATAGATCAGGTAAATGCAGGCGGCGCAGTTGGAAAGAAGCGTTGCCACAGCCGCGCCCGTGACCTCCATGCCCTTTGGAAGGATGACGAACATGAATAAAGGATCGAGGAACATGTTCAGGATGCCGCCCCCGCTGAGGCCCAGACTTGCCTCCCTCGAATATCCCGTGTTTCTTAAAAGGTGCGCAAGCACCATCGAAAACAGGGTCGGAAGCGTGCCGATCACGATGACAAAGAGGCAGTAGCTTCTTGCGTAATCCATCGTATTTTCGGAGGCTCCAAGGAAGCTTAAAACCGGCCGCATGAAAACGCCGATCAGAAGCGAATAGCTGAGAGCCAGCAGTACCGTCGCCCAGGCGCAGAATGCGCTCACCTGTCCGGCATGCTCCGTCTTTCCCGCACCCATGAGACGCGCCACATGGCTGCCGCCGCCGATTCCGAAAAGATTGGCAAAGGAAATATTCATCAGCATGATGGTCAGGGTGACCGTGGTCGCCGCCATCATATAGGAATTGCCTGTCCGCCCGATGAAGAAGGTATCGACCATGTTGTAGATCAGATTGATCACCTGGCTGATGATCGTCGGGACCGCCATGGTAAACAGCGCCTTCGGCACCGGCATCCTCGCAAAAAGTTCTTTTTTATCCGCAGAAACGTGACTCGCCATTGTATTCCTTATCGTAACTGTTCAGCACCTGCCTGATTGGTAAACCGTTTTCCTTTCAGCAGGGTCATTTTGCGTTATCATTATAGCAGGTTCTTTTCATTTTTGTATTTTTATTCCATTTTCGTCAACGGCTTTTTCATTTGCCCTCAGCAAAAGATATCCATTAAAAACAGGGCATCTCTTATCTTCGAAAGATCAGGCTATATAAAAAAAAGGATCCGGGAGCAAAAGCTGTTCCGCGGGTTTTAAAAAAACAGCCCCCGGAAGCGGAAACTCCCGGGGACTTGCAGAAATCGTATTCTGATTTAAAACTGCTGTGTTCGCGTTGGCCTTAACGCATTGCGGACCATGCGGTCTGTCATATGAATGACTCAGCTATTGCATTATCCTTCTGATCAGGCCTTGCCTGCGCAGCCGAGAACGTCGATCAGCTTGTGGCGTACCAGCTCCTTGATGTTGGCACGGGCGGGCTTCAGATACTCTCTCGGGTCAAACTTCTCCGGATGCTCCGCGAAGAACTTGCGGATGGTGCCGGTCATAGCGAGACGCAGGTCAGAGTCAATGTTGATCTTGCAGACTGCAGAGCGGGCAGCCTCTCTCAGCTGATCCTCCGGAACGCCGATAGCATCGGGCATAGCGCCGCCGTAGGTGTTGACCATCTTCACGTACTCCTGCGGAACGGAGGAAGAACCGTGCAGAACGATCGGGAATCCCGGGATACGCTTCTCGCACTCATGAAGCACGTCGAAACGAAGCTGGGGCTTTGTGCCGGGCTTGAACTTGTATGCGCCGTGGCTGGTGCCGATTGCGATTGCAAGAGAGTCGCAGCCGGTGCGGGTGACGAACTCCTCGACCTCTTCCGGATGGGTGTAGGAAGAATCCTCAGCGGAAACCTTGACCTCATCCTCGATGCCTGCGAGGGTGCCGAGCTCAGCCTCAACGACAACGCCGTGCGCATGAGCATACTCAACGACCTGCTTGGTGATGGCAATGTTCTCTTCGAACGGCTTGCTGGAAGCGTCGATCATAACAGAGGTGAAACCGCCGTCGATACAGGACTTGCAGGTCTCAAAATCAGGGCCGTGATCTAAGTGCAGAGCGATAGGAAGCTCCGGATAGCACTCTACGGCAGCCTCGACCAGCTTCTTCAGATATACGGGGTTCGCATAAGCACGTGCGCCCTTGGAAACCTGAAGGATGACAGGAGCATTCTCCTCAGCGCAGGCCTCGGTAATGCCCTGGACGATCTCCATATTGTTCACGTTGAAAGCACCGATCGCGTAGCCGCCGTTATATGCCTTCTTGAACATCTCAGTCGTTGTAACAAGTCCCATAGTAAATCACTCCTTTTTATACATTTCCGTGCCTAGACTGCTGCCAGTAACCGGATCCGCAGTCTGCCGGATTCTTAAAAACAACGGATGTACTTTCTTTGTTATCCGGTAACTGTTCAGCCTTTTCAGCCATTCAACCAGACAGATGCTGAACAGTTTCGTTATAAGTACATTCTGCAACGCATAAAGTATAGCACCAACAGGCAGTTGAAATCAATCCTGTGATGCCATTTACGTGCATAAGAAAAGCAAGCATGAATCTTTTATAAAAGTTTCCGAAAATGCATTGGCATCTTTACAAAAGAAATGTATATTTATGTAGGTTTTATGAAGCGTTTCAAAAAAGTACGCGATTATGCAGCTTAAGCCGCAGCAGGCATTCGCTTGCAAATCACAGAACACGGAGATCCAGCTTATATTCCGGTAAACCGTACAGACAGCTTTGGATGATCACTTCTAAACATTTTCAGGGAGACAGACATTGAATCTGAGTACGAGAGAAAAAAACTTTGCAAAATATTATTCCTATATCACGGCCAATCCGGAGTACATGAAGCTCAAAGGCATTCCCCGGCACGGGAGCACCGACACCTATGAACATTCGATCCGTGTCGGCTATGCCGCCTACCGGCTTGCAAAGCGCATGGGCGTGGATCCGGAAAGCGCCGCCCGCGTCGGCCTCCTGCATGACTTCTGCCTGATCAACTATCAGGACAAAACGAAAGAGGACTGCAAGAGCAGGCCCTGGTACTGCCTCCACCATCCGGAAGAAGCCGCAGCCAACGGCGAGCTTCATTTCGGTCTCAGCAAGGAGGAGCAGGACGCGATCCGCAGCCACATGTTCCCGCTGGCAGTCCATGTCCCGAAAAGCCGCCTGGCCCTGGTCCTCACCCTCGCCGACAAAAAAGTCGCCTCGATCGAAGGTGCCGCCGGCGCGAAGTACTTCGCAGGCAAGGTCGGAAGGCAGCTGAAAAAGGGGCTGACCTGAGCCGGTTAAGCGACTGGCGGTATCAATGAAAAAGCCGCGCAGACACAAAACAAAACTCATATTTTATGAACACCGGAGCAATTAGTGCATGCTCCGGTTTTTTTATGCTATACTGAGGGTAACTGTTCAGCACCAGCCTGGTTGAATGGATAAAAAGCATGTTTACATGCTTTTTGACAGGCAAGCAGGCAGTCCCATATATTTCCATTATCAAAGCGAGGAATCAGGACATGAAAAGACCGGAAGAAATGAACGCACAGGAACTGATGATCGAACTGCTCAACGCCCAGAAGGAGAACGCCCGTTCCCAGAAGACCGCGACCTTCTGCTGCCTGATCCTGGCTGCGGTGATCGCAGTCGCGGCGTGCATCCTTGTGCCGCGCGTGATCACGACGATTTCCAACGTTGACAAGACTCTGGTCGAGGTCAATGACAAACTCAGCAAGGTTGAGGAAACCTTCGACCAGGTCAACAGCGCCATGGCCGAGGTCGAGACCACCGTTGTCCAGGCCCGCGATTCCCTCGGAGAAATCGATGTGATGGTGGGCAATGTCAACAGCCTCGTGGAAACCAACACGGAAGGCCTCACCGAAACGATCGAAAAGATCAACGCCATCGACTTCGAATCATTAAACGACTCGATCGCCGACTTAAACGCGGTGATCGAGCCGCTTTCCAGACTCTTCGGAAGATAAACAGTCTATATCATTCTTCCAGCATGATCTGCTGGTCTGCGGCGATCTCCAGCCGGATCATGATCATGCTTAATGCCGCGATGGCAGCAGTCTCCGTACGGAGGATCCTGCGCCCTAAGGACACCGGCACCACGCCGTGACGGCGCGCCATGCTGACCTCGAGAGGATCAAATCCGCCCTCCGGTCCGATATACACTGCGATCTTACGACCGGGCAGCAGACTGATGATGGCTTCACACATGGATGTGAGGCCATTTTCCGCTTCATAGGGGATCATGCGGACATCAAAGCCTGTGCTCATTTCGATCGCTTCCTTCCAGTTCACGGGCGTATGCACGACCGGGATCACACTCCGCTTCGACTGCTTTGCGGCGCTCTCCGCGATCGCCTGCCAGCGCCGGATCTTGGAATCCGCTTTCCTGTCATCCAGCTTCACCACACAGTTTTTGGACTGCACCGGAACAACTGCCGCCACACCGAGCTCCACCGCCTTCTGAATGATCAGTTCCATCTTGTCCGCCTTCGGCAGGCACTGAAACAGCACCACCTCGGCAGGAAGCTCATGGTTCTCCTCACATACCTCCCCGATCACTGCACGCAGCCAGGCATCGCCGAAAGCATCACTATGTTCCTGCTCTCCAGGCCTCCGGATCTCCGCCACCGAGCACAGATAGTCGATCCCGTCAGGGTCACTGATCAGGATGCGTTCCCCTTCCTCCAGGCGCAGAACATTGACCGCATGATTATAATTCTCATCGGTCAGGAAAATGCTGTCTTCTCTGAAATTCTCTTTATCCGCAAAAAAATGATGCATGGCAGGCCTCCGTGTAATTATCCTAATCCTAATGAACACGCAGGTATTTGTAAAGGCATTTGCGCTAAATATCTCATCGGATATCACGCAAATGCCTTCGATTTAATCAGAATTCGTGAATGAAGAGTCCGCTCCGAAGCTTCGGCTCGAACCAGGTCGACTTCGGAGGCATCAGAAGCCCCGCGTCCGCGACCTTAAAGAGCTCCTTAATGTCCGTCGGATACATGGCAAATGCCACCGCCGGTCCTTTTTCAGCTTCTATGTCCACACCGGTCTTTGCGCCTTCAGCTGCATTTTCCGCAGTATAGCGCTCCACCTCCTCGACCAGGGTGCCAAGCCCCCGGATACCGCCGATAAAGCGGATCCTGTGGTCTGTGCGTGGGTCACCGATCCCGAGAAGCGGCGCGAGGACATTTTCCTGAAGAACGGAAACATCGAGGCTTCGGACAGGATCTCCGGATACCGCGTCGATCAGCTCCTGGCGCGGGCGGATCTTATAGCTCCTGCCGTTTAAATACATGCCCATCTCGTACTTTTCCTGCGGACAGAGCAGATCTTCGGCGTCCTGCACACGGCAGTGAAGCGAGGTCATCCGGATCTCAAACTTCTCCTCGAGTTTCTCAAGAAAATCACTTGCCGTCTGCCCCTTAAGGTCCTTCACCACGCGGTTATAAGCAAGTACCTTCAGCTCCTCATCCGGAAACAGCACCGAGAGGAAGTAATTGAACTCTGCACTGCGGATCTCCTCCTCCGGCATGCCCGCCGCCTTTGCGGCTTCCCTTCGCTTTAAGGCGACCCTGACCGCAGAAGCTGCGCGGTGATGCCCGTCCGCGATATAGGTAACGGGAACCGCGGCAAAAAGGCTCCCGAGCCTTGCGACCGTTTCCTCCTGATCAACGATCCATACGCGGTGCCCGATCCCGTCATCACTCACAAAATCATAGACAGGAGCATGCTCTTCCTTCCACGCACCGATAAGCGCGCGGATCTCATCCTTCCCGTGATAGCTTAAAAAGATCGGTCCGGTCTGTGCGGACAATGCATCCACGTGCCGGATCCTGTCCTGTTCCTTTTCCTCGACCGTATTCTCGTGTTTTTTGCAGATACCCTGCAGGTAGTCATCAACGGAAGAAAGCGCCGCGATACCGGTCTGCGTGCGCCCGTCCATCGTCTCCTCATAGATATAATAGCAGGGCGCTTCATCCTGCAGATAGACACCCTCCGCCTTCTGACCGCGGAAACGCTGCGCCGCCGCCTCATAAACCTCCGGCGCATACATATCATAATCGGGCCCGAACATGGTCTCCGGCCGGTCAATATTCAAAAAGCTTAAGGGTTTCCCCTTTACAAACGCTGCCGCCTCTTCCCTCGTATAAACGTCATAGGGCAGTGCCGCAACTAAAGTCACAAGGTCCGGCGCTGGTCTCACAGCCCGAAACGGTCTGATATCAGCCATGGGAACTCCTTTCAAAACACAAACTAAAAAGCCTTCACAGCAGCGGGGACCGCCTGAAGCAGGCTGCCGCCGTTTCAGCCCGGATGAATGCCCTCAGAGCTGTCGAATGCCCTGCAGCAGATGCAGCAGGCTATTGATTCATCAGAAATATTGATGGGTGGATACATCATAGCAGAAAAAAAGAGACCGCGCAACGATGCGTGATCTCTGTGGGATACTCATTTTATAAGCTCGGGATTTCTCCGCGCTGTGCGCTCACTTAACAATTCTCACCCTCAGCATGCCCGGGATGGCGCGGATCTCTTCGAGCGCCTCGTCGCTGATGCGGGTCTCGATGTCCATCAGGGTGTATGCGTACTTGTCGCGGCTCGCGTTCTGCAGGTTCGCGATGTTGATGTTCGCCTTACCCATGATGTTGGTCAGCTGGCCCAGCATGTTCGGCACGTTCTTGTGCAGGCAGGCGATACGGGACTCGGTGCGGCATTTTCCGGCATCGATGTCAGGGTAATTGACGGAGTTCTTGATGTTGCCGTTATCGAGGTAGTTCTGCAGCTGGCGCACCGCCATCAGCGCGCAGTTGTCCTCGGCTTCCTCGGTGGAAGCGCCAAGGTGCGGAATGACCACAGTGTTCTTCATGCGGACACTCTTCGGAGTCGCGAAGTCGGTCACATACTTCGAGACCTTTCCGCTCTCAAGCGCTGTTGCAATATCGTCTTCATTGACCACAAAATCACGGGAGAAGTTCAGGATCTTCACGCCGTCCTTCATCTTCGCGAAGGTGAGTGCGTTCAGCATGTCCTTGCTCGACGGGATCGCCGGCACATGTACGGTGATGTAATCGCACTTCTCAAAGAGCTCGTCAAGGCTCTCGATGTGGCGGATCTCCCTCTTCAGTCTCCATGCGCTTACTACGGAAATATACGGATCGTAGCCGTAGACGGTCATTCCGAGGTACGCGCAGATATTTGCAACCAGGACGCCGATGGCGCCGAGGCCGATCACGCCGATGCTCTTTCCGATGATCTCATTTCCGGCAAATGCCTTCTTCGCCTTTTCCACATCCGCGGCGATGTTCGGATCATCCGCATGTTCCTTAACCCACTCGATGCCGCCGACAATGTCTCTCGACGCCAGCATCAGGGCTGCCACCACGAGTTCCTTGACGCCGTTCGCATTGGCACCCGGGGTATTCATGACGACGATGCCGGCCTCCGCGCAGCGGTCTAAGGGGATGTTGTTGACGCCGACACCGGCACGCGCGATCGCACGAAGCTGCGGCGGGAACTCCATATCCTTCATATCGCAGGAACGCACCAGCGCGCCGTGCGCCTCATGAAAATCCTTGGTTGTGCTGTAGCCGTCGCGGAAATCCCGCAGGCCGTAATCACTGATGTTATTTAAAAGGGAAATCTTTCTGTCCTTCATTTTCTGTTCCTCTTTACTCCGAAAGGCCGCCTTACGCGTGCTCCTTCTCAAACTGCTTCATGACCTCGATCAGCTTCACGACGCCCTCGTACGGCATTGCGTTGTAAATGGAAGCGCGCATGCCGCCGACCGTGCGGTGTCCCTTGATATTGACGATGCCATTCTTCTCGCACTCTGCGACGAAAGCCTTGTCGAGGTCAGCATTGCCCGTAACAAAGGGAATGTTCATGATAGAACGCGAGCCCTTCTCTACGGTGCCCCTGAAGAGCTTTGACTCGTTGTCGAGATAGTCGTAGAAGAGCTGCGCTTTCCGTTCGTTCTTCTCCTTCATGACCGTGAGGCCGCCCATGTCCTTGATCCACTTGAAGACCTTGCCGCAGACATAGATCGCCCAGCAGTTCGGAGTGTTGTACAGCGAATCCGCGTCCGCCTGGGTCTTCCACTTCAGCATGGTAGGAGTTCCCGGCAGGACCTCGTCATAGATCAGATCCTCGCGGATAATGGAAACGACCAGGCCGCCCGGGCCGGCGTTCTTCTGTACGCCCGCATAGATCACGCCGTACTTGCTCACATCAAGCGGCTCGGAAACGAACATCGAGGAAACGTCGGAAACCAGGATCTTGCCCTTGGTGTCCGGCAGCTTCGCGTAGCGTGTGCCGTAGATCGTGTTGTTCTGGCAGATGTAGACGTAGTCCGCATCCGGGGAGATCTCAAGGTTCTCGAGGTCGGGGATATAGGTAAATGTCTTGTCCTCGGAGGAGGCGATGACATTGACCTTGCCGTAAAGCTTTGCCTCCTGGATCGCCTTCTTGGTCCAGTTGCCGGTATTGATATAGTCAGCAACGCGATTCTTCATCAGGTTCATCGGCACCGCCGCAAACTGCTGCGAAGCGCCGCCCTGCAGGAACAATACCTTATAATTATCCGGGATCTCCATGATCTCTCTGAGTGTGCTCTCCGTCTCGTGGAGAATGCCCTCGAACACCTTGGAACGGTGGCTCATCTCCATCACGCTCTGTCCGGAATCCCCGTACTCGAGCATCTCATCCCGGATCTCCTCCAGGACACATTCCGGCAGGATCGCCGGACCCGCGCTGAAATTATAGACTCTGCTCATACTATACCTTCCTGTAATATCAAGCCCATTGCCATATCTTCGGCTTCCTGTCACTGATTACTCTATAGCAAGCAAGCCAAATCATTCTTTCCGACAAACCCGTTCTTCAGGTTTATGCGTATTCAACAAATCTGGTTTGCATTGTTTAGTGACCTTCACCAAAACCGCTGGTAAACGCTTTTGTTAAGAATGTATCATACTTCGTTTCCCCGCTCGAATCAAGCGGTGATTTAAAAATTTCAATAATGTTTATGAATAAAATTTAATACAAGCGATACATCTTCATCCGCATATGCCCTCGATGCCCGGATGCGGATGCATTTAACTATTATAAAACCTGTCTATTAGCCAAGGTCATAGCCCCGCACCGGCATGATTGCATCCAGCGCACGTTCCAGCGCCTCCCCGGCCGCTTCCGCAATATCACGGGCAAGAATGCTGTGGCTTCCCATGCGCTCAGCAGCCACACAGCCGGCAGCCCCGTGCATAAAGACCGCGAGCGGTACTGCATCTTCTACATTTCCGAACAGCATCGCAGTAAAGCCTGCGATAAAACCGCAGAGCACATCGCCGCTTCCGGCCTTTGCCATTGCTCCGCAGCCGCTGTCAATGATGTACGTCCTTCGTTTAGATGCAGCCACTGCAGGCATACCCGCTTTTGGGGCTGCCATTGAATCCATTCCTCTTTTTTCAGCTGTCCACGGGCACGAGACCACCGTGCGCGCATCCTTCAGTACAACATAGACACCGTGGCTCCGCGCATACTCCTCAGCCACCGCCGCAGGATCCTCCTTGATCTTTGCAATGGAAATGCCCGTAAGACGGCTCATCTCCATCACATGGGGAGTGATCACAACGGGAACAGTCTGAAGATTATCATTCTCAAGAGTTTTCGGACTCAGTTCACCTGGATTGAGGCCTTCCTCCGCCATGAGATTCAACGCGTCCGCATCCAGCACGATCAGCTTTTTCTTCTGCAGAACATCAATCACGGCAGGATCAAACAGTGCCCGCACCAGCTGCCTCGCCTCGTCTTCCTTCGAGAGTCCGGGCCCTATCACCAGGTAATCGCCCCATTTCAGCTTTTCCGCCAGAGCAGAGACATAGGAAACATATGCGCTTCCCCTCCGGGAACATATTGCTGCAGCGCCGGCATTCTGCGTCTTGTCATGTCCGGCAGCAGGAGCAGCAACAGCGTGCATTGCCGCATCACGCCCAGCCTCTGATGATTCAGTTTCTGACACTGCATCACGCTCTGCTTCTGCCATATGAACCCCCGGCAGCGCATCATACATCGCCTCCGGAAGGAGCGTCTGCAGGATCGTGCGGTTGCACTCCGGTCCGAGGTACTTCACCATGCCGATCCCGCAGCGAAATGCCGCAAGACCAGAAAGAAAAGCAGCCCCCGCCATCCCGTGGCTTCCCGCCACGAGCGTGAGCCGCCCGTAAGTCCCCTTATTGGCCTCATGGTCCCGCTCGGAAAGTTCTTTCCGATGCCGCAGCAAAAGCTGTTCGATCGAAGCATCCATGCGGATCACTGTATTATTCATAGCACTTGATTTTTTCATCCTATTGTCTTTCCGCGTCCATGCTCTGTCACTTCGGCTTTTACAGACGAAATCAAGATTATTCCCGAATGCGTCTGTAAACCGGCTTATCTCCGCTTCGCAACCACGCTCACCCACTCGCCCTGGCGGTTGATCTCGAGGATCTCCCAGGCGGGATTGGCTTTGAATGCCTCCACCACGTCAGCTTCCTTCGTATCGATGATGCCGGAGGTGATGAAAATGCCTCCTTCGCGCACGAACCCGTCCACCTGCCCGGCACCCGCAAGCATCACGATCACCGGCGCGAGAATATTGGCGACTGCCACATCATAACCAGCCGGAGCCATTTCCCGGACCGCGCGGATCACCGCGTCATCCCCGATGACATTGCCGATCAGGAGATTGAAATCATCCTCGATGATGTTGTTATAGGAAATGTTATCCATGATGGAGGGCTCGCACATCTCGTCGAGCTCGGTCGCCATACAATAGGAGGCGCCCTCCTTCAATGCGGCGATGCCCAGGATCCCGCTGCCCGTACCGATGTCGAGGACCCGCTCCCCGCCGTGAATATACTTTTCAATCGCGCGAAGGCACAGCTGGGTGGTCTCATGGGAGCCGGTACCAAAGGCAGTGCCGGGGTCGATCTCGATGACCTTGAGGGCACCCGAGGCAGCGTCCGCGGCGTATTCATTGGGAATGTCCTCCCAGGTCGGCTTGATCAGGAAGCCGCCTGCCTGGATCGGCTTGAAATACTGCTTCCAGTTGTTGCGCCAGTCCGTATCCTCGGTCTCGCCGACCTCGATCCTGCCCTCGCCGATCTCGGTGTAGGCACGCATGTCGGAAAGCTCCTGCTCTACCGCCTTTAGCAGCTCGGAGATCTCAGCTTCCGTCCAAAGGCGGTCCGCGATCTGGTAGGAATTGTCGGCGGCATCTGCGGAAGCATTAGTAGAATTTTGCATTATATCTACTTTAGAATTTCCGACTGTGGCCTTCTCGCTCTCTTCAGCACCAACAGCACCGCCGATCTCTTTCTTCTCATCTGCATCCGGGGCAGCTTCCGCTCCTCCCTCCTCCTGCAAATGCAGGAAGAAGCTCACCCGCGACGTGCCGTCGTCCGGTGCCATCTCCGGCAGGATGTCAATGAACATGCCCTTTGTGTCGCTCTCGGAGAGGGGGACATTGTCCTCGATCTGGACGCCCTCCACGCCATGCTCCATGAGCATCATACTGATGAGGTCCTCCGCCTCGACCGTCGTATAAATGGTATATTTTCTCCACTTCATGATGAATGATTTTCCCTTTTCTGATTAATTAAAGTATGATACCATATCTTTTAGCAGATACTTTGCATAAGACACTTTTGAACTGAACGAATTTTCGGCGCAAAGCATCTTCATATATGTGCTTTCAGCAAAGCACATCGTGCCGCGTAAGCTTTGGCTTTATGTCTCACAATTATAGATTAATCAGATACTGAATGCAAGGAGGCCCTCATTGAACAACACCACCAGCCTGGCAGACCGGATCCTGGCCCATGGAAAAAACATCGTTTACCATTTCCTCGGATACCTGCAGTTCTTTGTTGCGCTGACCATCGCTGCCGCGATCCTCATCACGCTCTTAAGCATTCCGCAGCAGCTCGGCGTCCTGACCGACGTCGGCTCCGAGAGCCTGATCGAGTTCCTGGAGTACGTCATCAACGTCATCATCAGTATCGAGCTGATCCACGTGCTGCTGCACCAGACACTCGACTCCATCGTGGAGGTCCTGTCCCTTGCGATTACCCGTGAGCTGATCCTCCAGCACCTGCATACCTACGAGTTCCTGATCGGCGTTATCGCGATTGCGGTGCTGTTCGCGATCCGCAAATTCCTCTTCATCAGCGAGAAGGACAAGCCCCTCATGAAGTCCGAGGACAATGCGATCGTCATCGATGAGGAAGGCGTCCACGCGCCGGTAAAGGAAAAGATCGCCGCCTCCAAGGTCACTGCCGGTCTCTATGGCTACCGCCCCGCCGGGTCCAATATCAAAAAAGCCGCAGCAGCAGTGGCTTCCGCCGTCAAGACCATGCCCGCCTCTCCTGATGAGGGCAATGCTCCCGCCGCCGAAGACCCCGCATCTGCAGCCGAAGATAACGCTTCCGCATCTGAGAAGAACTCTCAAGCAGCTGAAGTCTCCGCTCCCGAAGCTGAGGAAAATGCTTCCGCAGGCAGCGCCGCTGCTGAGGCAGACACCGCAGGATCCTCTGCATCCAGCCAGTCCTTCCGGGAGGTTGACACTTCTGACGCAGCTTCCGAAACAAGCACGGCTGAGGGCTGACTTGTAACTGTTCAACCTTATCACCTTATCCTTCGGAAAGCGCTTCATAAGCACAAGCTAAAGTCATTCAAAAAAGTTTCCGCAAGCAGGCATTCATTACAGCCCGTTTTCGGAAACTTTTTTTCATTTTGTCTGCAAATGTAGTTTCTCTAAACTAAAAATGTCCTTTACATGTGGTACATTTCAGTCTGAAGAAAAAACTATTCCAAATATCAATGACCCGGCTCATCGCCGGGTCCTTTTTAAATTTCACTTATCAGATTGTCAGAAGTCGTTCGTGCCCTCGAGCAGCACATGGTCGTTCGGCTCGAAGACCACATGGCGGTACGCATCCACATCCATCAGCACGCCGGTCCAGTCGGAATGGATATCGCCGTTCTGCTTGATCAGGATATCGTAGAGGATCGCATAGGTCACGCCGTCGTCTCCCTCCTCGATGATCGTGGAGTACGGGAGCGTCTTGTGGTAGGTCAGATGCAGGCCCTTGTACAGGAAATGGAAGCCGTTTCTCATGCGGGAGCCGTCGAGGCCTTTGTACTCAAAATGCTTCTTCAGATCCTGCAGGATGGGATCATTGTCCTGCTCGTACAGGTTCTCCGGCGTCGTCTCGGTATAGTCATAACGGAACTGGATCGGAATGCCGTACTGCACGAAGCGGTCCGCATAATCATAGATCTCATTGACCGGATAATTCTTATACAGCACGCAGTTCACGCGCTTTTTGGTCGCAATGCGGGCGAGCACCTCGTCCGGGGACTCCTCGACATACTTCTTCATATGGCGGGAAATGTTAATGCAGGTGATCTTGTCCTTGTTGCGCTCGGTGAACGCGATCATATCATCCGCAGAATACTCGTTCTGAACCGGGAAAGTCGTATTGATAAACACCCTGTGGGTCGTCGGAATGCAGTCGAGCATGATCTGCAGGGACTCCAGATTCGCCATCGGCTCGCCGCCGGTAAACACAAAATCGCAGTACGGCGTGATCGCATCCATTGTGTGAATACTCTCGCAGATCTTCTCCAGCGAGAAGCCCGTCATATCGCCATACTCTTCCTTATTAATGCAGAAGGGACAATGATTATTGCAGTCGTAGGGAACAAATACAGTGACGGTCGCGCCGCCCTCTCTGGTCTTGTAGGGATACTGTGCCAATGAAATTCCTCCTATAAAAACAGGCGCCGGATACCCCCGGCATGAACATAACCGGCTGCAGGCCCTTTTGCACACCATCGTGCCCTGCATCGCTATGTATTGTAACATAACTGCACGGAAAATCCAGTATAGTTTATATTTTAACTAGTCAGCGTCGTAGGAAGCCGTGATTGCTTCATGTTTACATGAAAACAATCACGGCTTACTGCGAAGTCTGCCTAGCAGACGATGGCTCTATGAGGCAGTAGGTCCGAGGAGCGGACCGGATGCCGAATAGGGACATCCGCTGACTAGTCAGCATCGAGGAAAGTGCGGGATCCTCTTGCCACGAGGCAGCATTTGATTTATTTTATGATGTAAGAGTTCCAAAATCCCACATTATAAAGCCAATATCACTATGGCTGCAGCAGCCAGGTCATCGCAGCTTTTACAGCATCAGAAATTACAGGAGGCACACCATGATCTCATATGCCAATCACGAACCCAAAGTACACGAAAGCGTCTTCATCGCGGACTCCGCCGCCGTCATCGGCGACGTGGAGATCGGCGAGGGATCAAGCGTCTGGTTCGGCGCCGTGATCCGTTCCGACAACAACATTATCCGCATCGGCAAAAACGTCAACGTCCAGGACGGCGTCATTATCCATGAGGATCTCGAGGACGAGGTCCATATCGGGGACAATGTCACCATCGGCCACCGTGCCATCATTCACGGCTGCACCATCGGAAACAACGTCATGATCGGCATGGGAGCGATCCTCCTGAATGGCTGCGTGATCGGCAATAACTGCGTCGTCGCGGCAGGCGCTCTCGTCACGGGCGGCACCAAAGTTCCGGACAACTCCCTCATCCTCGGCGCCCCGGCAAAGACCATTAAGCCCTTAAGCGACGCCCTCAAGGCAGACATCGATTTCACCGTGCAGGAATACGCCGAGCGCGCCCGTGACTACAAGGCCGGCGACTACAGGCAGGCGTAACAACATATGTACAGCAATCCGTAAATCTGTTTCAGTCCGCAATGCTGCTTCCGCTTGATTTTTCAGAATATACTCTTCTGCATAGCGGCTATCTGTGCAGTTTGTTCAAATACGATTTTGCAAATCGTAATTTAGTAAATCGTGATTGAATAAATATATCACCTATATTATACTGGAGTTGGGGTCAAAAGCAATTCTGCCCCAACTATTTTTTATGAGACGAGGCACAGGATATGTTTTTCGGAAGAGAACGCGAACTTGGCACACTGAATAAACTATACAACTCCGACCATTTTGAATTCCTTGTTCTTTACGGACGCCGCCGCGTCGGAAAGACCGCCCTGATCCGGCATTTCATTAAAGGGAAGCGTGCAGTCTACTGCATGGGTGTAGAAAGCAGCGAACGCCAGAATCTGGAAAACCTCAGCCGAAGCATCCTGGAGTTTTCCAATCAGATCCAAATGGACGGTACCTTTGACTCCTTCCAGGCAGCTTTGGAGTATATGTTCCGGCTTTCGGAAAATAAGCGGATCATTCTTGCTATCGATGAATATCCTTATATTGCCAGAATCTCTAAAAGCCTCGCCTCCACGCTGCAGCTTCTGATCGACCAGTATAAGGACCATTCCAAACTGATGCTGATCCTCTGCGGCTCCTCCATGTCTTATATGGAAGACCACGTTCTCTCTTATAAGGCTCCGCTGTATGGGCGCAGGACAGCGCAGCTCAAGCTCCAGCCCTTCAGCTTTAAGGAGACCATCCACTATACGGAAGCATTTTCCAATGAAGACAAAGCTCTCATCTACGGCATCGTCGGGGGTACGCCGCAGTATCTGCTCCAGATCGATCCGGCACTTAGCCTTCGGGAAAACATCATTAACATCTATCTGGATCCGATCTCACCCCTTTTCGAAGAACCCGTTAATCTGCTGAAACAGGAGGTGCGTGAGCCCGGCACTTACAATGCAGTTATTACCGCAATTGCAAAAGGCGCCTCCAGGCTCTCCGAGATTTCAGGGAAAAGCGGAACAGATGCCAATGTCTGCGCTGTGTACCTGAAAAATTTGATCAGTCTGGGAATTGTACAGAGAGAGATTCCTTACGGTGAAACCATTTCCAAGAAGGCAATATACTCGATCAGCGACAATATGTTCCGCTTCTGGTACCGTTTCGTTCCGGACAATGCATCTATGATCACCCTTGGAATCGGCGCGCAGGTCTATAAAAGGATCGAGCCTTTCCTGTCTGAATATATGGGCAAAGTATTTGAAGATATCTGCAGAGAATACCTTTGGGACCTTATGCGGGAAGGACGCTCACCCGTGGATTTCACCTCTCTTGGACGCTGGTGGGGAAACGATCCAATCCGAAAAAAGCAGGCCGAGATCGATATCATGGGTGAACAGGATAAAGATACAGCACTCTTTGCCGAATGCAAATGGACAAACGAAAAGGTCGACCAAAGCGTGCTGGACACTCTGATCGACCGGAGCAGACTGTTTTCCTACAAAGATCCGTACTATTTCCTTTTTGCAAAGAACGGTTTCACAAAAGGCTGCGAAGAGCTGGCAGAGCAACTTGGAAATGTCATGCTGGTGAGCTTCGAAGCAATGATCACGGAGAATTGGCACGCCTAAAACCGTAAGCTTTCTAAGAAGATATGCCCTATTGATTGATACTATTTATTAGTATATATTTTTGTTGTTTAGTACTTAATTTTAGTATATAATATCAGTACGATCTATCGGATAGAGGCGATCTATCGGAGACATTGGTATAACGATTTGTGAAGTCAAGCCGTTGAATGTCACAATTATCAGAAAAAGATTAACGAAGAGATTGGTGAAGGGGTTAACGATGATAGCAGAACCAGAAAAGCTTATATCTGCTCTATCAGAATATAGTGAGTCTGGTGACACCCAGCAGACAGTATTGCCGGCAAGCGGGAATACAAAGACATCACAAAAGGCTGCTGTGCCGGCAAGCGGGAAGATCAATAAATCCGGGAAGTCACCCGTATCCGGTCAAAATAAATTCATCACCTCCGGGCCGCTCACAGCTGCAGAGATCAAGCGAATCCGCACCCTGTTCCGGATGACCCAGCGGGAACTGGCGGAGCTTCTCAATGTCTCCGTTAAAACCGTTGAGCACTGGGAAATCAGCAATAAGCCTGTAACAGGTGCCCCCGCTGCGCTTATGCGCCTTTATTTCTCTGATCCAAGGCTGATCGAACGTATGCAGATTCCTAAGCGGGAAGATGGTTACACGCTCCGGCTATACTACAAGTTTCTCGACGAGGTCTGCACCGTGATCGATGTGGATGAGAGGATGCAGCGCGTCAAAATCAAAAATTACGCCCTGGGCCTTCAGTTCCGGGCCTTCGGACGCAATGAGTCTCCTGCATTTGAGGACTATGAAGCTTTCCTGGAATCAAGATGTTTCCCAAGAACAAGGGACAAGATGAAACTGCATTTACAGGAACTGGGGCTCCCTTTTTACGATCCGCTGATGATCATCGAGAAAACAAAGGGACGCATGGCTGAGGATGATTTCAGCCTGGAGATCGAGCGGTGATTGCCGCTTGATGTTTCTGTTTATTTCTAAATTATATCTATTTGAAAAAGTTATTATAACTATGATCGAACTATTTGATGCAGATATTAAGACAGATAACCGCAGATCCTCCAAGGGCAACCAGCTCAAATGGGAACGGAACGGTTACTGGTACAAGGCGGATTACTGCGGCTATGAAGGACTTGCGGAGTATGCATGTTCACTTCTTTTGCAGCATGCGGACCTGGGAGGCTTCGGTTTTGCTGCATACGACACAGCAGAGATCTCGTACCGGCACACAAAATATCTTGGCTGCGTAAGCAAAAACTTTCTCAATGAGGGAGAACAGCTAATCACCTGTGAGCGCCTGTTTTACAACGAGTATCAGCGAAGCCTGACCGAGGCCGTCTGGCACCTTTCGGATCATCAGGAACGTCTGCGGTTTCTTGTCGACCAGATCATTCTCATTACCGGACTTAAGGATTTCGGAAAATACATGAATGTGCTGATGACTGTCGACGCTCTGGTGTTGAACGAAGACCGGCATTTTCATAACATCGCAGTGATATGGAAGCCGGACAGCAGCTACCGCTATGCGCCCGTATTTGATCAGGGAGCCGGTCTGCTTTCCGACACCCGCATGGACTATCCTCTGGAAATGGACCTCTACGAAGCGATCGACTCGGTCCATCCGAAGACATTTGCCGATGATTTTACCGAGCAGCTCGAGATCTCTGAGGCTTTATACGGAGACAATATCCACTTCAATCTCACAATGAGCGAGCTTCAGGAGGCTCTGGCACGAGAGCCTTTCTATGACAGCATGGTAAAGCAGCGCGTCTTTGCTGTTCTCACCGACCGGCACCGCAAGTACGGCTATCTGTTTGGGTAATCACTGAAATATAATCAAATGTCAGGTTTTTCTTTTATAATATCCTCAATAATCTTTCCAATATTGCTGCTGACATTTCCTTTCAATTGGTGTATATCCTGATTGATCTGTTTTTCCTGCGTTATTGCAATGAGCACATTGTCCGCGAGCTCACCGATTCTTGGATTAGTTTTTGCATTCATGCCGGTAAGTTCGTGCAGTATATTATATGCATGGCTATACTTGCCTTTCTCATCCACGCTAAGGAACTCTGCCTCATGGCCTTTAATATACTTTTCAAAACTTCCATCAACATGGAGGATAAGGAACAATTCGAAGCCCGGATTTGTCACCGCGGCGATATCTTTCTCCTCTATTGATGTGATAAGCTCATCATATCCATGAACTTTTTCTTCAAATATGTCTCCATCAAAGACTATGACCATCTTATCCCTATCGGGATCGAAATCATTATCCGGAATATTCTTCTGGCTTTCAGCAAAATCAGCTAGATTCTTCGCAAAAGAAAGATTCCTGTCCTCATCTGTCTTTTCCCATAGGCGAATATCTATTAGAGGATGTATGCCCAATTGTTTTCTCTGGTCAATCAACCTTTTAAAATAAAAAGTCTCTGTATTTGCGCCTTCGCAGATGAAAAAATATTTACGAAATGGTTCAATCTGCTCCTCATTATCCGACGGACGGCTATTCCAGTTTGTGTATGTGTGTACCGGCATTTTCACTCTCCTTTATGGAAAGTAAACTGCCGGAAGACAGGAATTGCTCCATATCTTCCCTCAAGATATGCCTTGCTCAGTTTCTTATCATATCTTTCCTTAAATCGATCCAGGGAGTAAATCTTACTGGCATTATCTGCGTCTCTTTCAACAAACCATATCTCATCTCTACGGAAAAGACTTTGATCCATTATGGTATCTTCATGAGTAGTGAATACCAACTGCATTCTAATCCCATCGTGTGCTTCCATAAATAACTGTAGGAAATGTTCTGTAAGTTTTGGATGCAGACTCCGCTCCAATTCATCGACAACAAAAACCGTATCCGGACGATCTGTGAGAAGCATGTCAATCAGATCAAACAATCTCTTCGTTCCGTCAGATTCTTCAACAAAACTAAAATCGAAAGCAGATTTACCATGTTTCAAAACAAGTGTAGTGATCTCAGGCTCCGCATTCTCTTTAATTCTGATATTAAAAAATCCACCTTCAACACGCCATGTCATCTGTATGCTCGGAAGATTTGTCAGCTGCATTTGAGCCTTCAAATGCGCAAAAATCCCCTGCACTACCTCAGCCGGAATCATCTTGCTCATTTCGTCAATACTTATCTTACGTGTTTTGATGTCCGTTACACCTGTGTCAAAAGTCTGTATCAGTTTGCTAATGTTATCTAAGGACTCTTCATTATAGTATGCTTCTGTATTCGATATTCCTACATTAGGATTAATAACTATAATATTGTTCATAATCCACCCAAAAGCCTGAATAAAGAATAAGAGCTTTGAATTCTTCACATATTTCTTTCCCCTATTCATCTCTGTCAGAAAAAGATGTGTTTCATTCTCAGCAAAATCCTCTGCATAAACAGTAAATCGATTTTTTTCTGTTGCAGAAAGGCTAACAGCATCCCCTAATACAGGTGCCTCACCGCCTTTTCTCAAAAACAGCTGATGCGCGCCACCATCCTGCATCAATTCATACAGCCATTCTTCAGTTATTTTCCTCTGGCTGAGAATTGCAGAAAAGCCGTAAGCATAGAAAGTATCACCCACTGTGAATTGGAGTTCAAATACACTTTCACGAATCTTATTATCTTCTTTGCTTCTGCAAAAATCGTTTACAGATCCTACTGGAAGGCCTTCCATAAGCACAGTCTTAATAAACGCAAATGCGGCTACTAAGTTAGACTTACCGGAAGCATTCGCGCCATAAACCACTGCATTCTTCAAAAGCTGAGTCTGCTTGATCTTAATCCTATGGTTTTTGTTCCCCTGCATTTTGCTTGAGGAGATCATCGAAAGCTCTTCCTTCTGATCAAAGGATTTGAAATTCTCGACGGAAATCTTAATCAGCATAAATATGCGCCTCCTTTCTAGGGTGCGTTTTTATTATAGTATGGATCCTTAAGAACTTCAATACCAATTTGCTTATTTAGAGATTTTTTCTCCATATAAGATCTTTAAATCAGGTTTTCGAACAATTCAGACGGTAATTCCTTGCCCTGTACATGTGAATAATCACGTTTGTATCTAAACTTGCTTTCATTCAGTAATCCATCCAAGCAAGTCCTCAAGACTTTCTTCCTCTTTGCTCCTGACATCTACGCGAAGGTTCAACTCATCGACATCCGTATCAAAATATTTTAGCGCTTTGTTTATCGTTTCTTTCGGTATGAGTCCTCTTCTGTAATTACTGCAAATCCAGTCAAGATACTGTTCAGGTATCTGTCGGATATTAGAGGGCTGATTCAGGGCCGCATCTCCACCAATAACCTTTAGCATACCTCCTACTGTCCTTTCAGCCTTTTCTCTTTCCAGGCGTTTTTTCGCGGACAGGTCAAGCATCTGCAAATACTCAAGTCTTGCAATTACCATGTCATAGCTGACATGGTAGCGGCACATCAGCGTTACTATTTCCATAGCATCCCGAACATGCCCGTCTTTAGTGATTGTTTTAATGCAAAGACTCGTCAAATCTCATATCTATATTCTTCATTAAAATCACCTCTTTGAAAAATGTATTTTGCGAAGCGCTTATCATGCATATAAAAGTGCACAAACTGCCTTTTATTGGATGCTTTTTTGCTTTTTCAAACGGAATCATCCCCTTTGGCACTTGTACATTATCAATATTCTGTCACCCATGCCGGAGCCGATATCATTTCACATAACGCGAATCCATGCGATATACGAAAAAATTCGCTTCCTGTCACCCATGGTTATGCCTGTTTCATGGGTGAAGAAAAACGAATTTTTATGTATGTCGCATATCGGAGCCATTTTTAGCTCCGAAAAGCCTATTTCGCTGCCGGATATTCATTGCACAGCAGCCGGTACGGCGGCTCATCCTCCGCACACAGATTGCAAAGCAGAAAGGGCTGTCCCGGATGTCCGCGCAGGCCGTAGGAGGAGCAGTTGGCCACAACCTCATTTCCCTGATCATTCCATGTCACCGAGTTGTCGGCTCCAACGGCAGCCTGACCGGATATGCCGGAGGAATAGACAGGAAAATGAAGCTGCTGACTTTGGAACATACAGATATGTCGACTTTACTCATACACTCAAAAGGCACAGCCCTGTAACAATACTGCCAAAGTTCTAAAAACCGCCAGATTTTGAAAACTCAGCTGAACGGGCCTTCCGCCGGACCTTCCGGGTCGATGCCTGCACTCTTGTACAGGCGTCGCAGCACCTGATAGGCGGCGGACTTTTTTGCCTTTACCTTGGATGGTCCGCTGCCGACCGCATGAATGCCGCTGCACCGACAGACCGCCCGCCATACCTCGTCAAAAAGGCTGTCGTGTTCAAACTCATACTCCGCCGGAGCATCCAGATATTTCTTCTGATACAGCTCCTGCAGCTGGTTGATGCTGTTCTCCTCATTCGGGATAATGCCGGCGTTCCTCAGATCGATCCAAAGCCCGTTTTTGCGCACAAAACCAGCGGCTTGCATCGCCGCCCGGTCGCGTGCCTTGCTTCGGGTCGGCCCTTCCCCGGTCAAAAGCTGTTCATCATGAATGCCGCGATCATTTTCCGGAACAAAAAACCGGATAGTACAGCTGTAATCCCGTCCGGTCTGACGGTATACCTCGTACCTCGGCATACATCCGAATTGCTTCTGGTGCCAGGAATTAAAGAGGTCGTAGTAGCTCTGCTTCAGGAAACGGTCAGGGTTGTCTAGCTGAATGTAGATCAGCGTATTGACCAGCTGCTCGATCGTTCGCTGATCCCAGTTGCAATCAATGGTCACTGCTCCGATCAGCGCCTCCATCATATCCTCGAGACTGCTGTCCGTATGCACCTCACCGCTCCCATAGAGAATAAAGCGGCCCAACTCCAGCTCTGCTGCCCTCTCGGACAGATATTCCCCGGAAGTATAGTGCGCCCGCAGCTTTGAAAGTTCTCCTTCATCATATCTGCATCTGAAAGGCGCCGTCGTGTGCTCTGCGTCATTCTCAGAAAACTGCTGCAGGATCTCACGCGTAACGACCATGTTGAGCACCGCGTCTCCTAGAAACTCGAGCTCCTCACAGCATTCCGTCTTTCCATCAGAGCCTGTCAGGCCGTATTCTTCTGCAAATGCTCTCCTCGTAAATGCCTGCCGCAGCAGATTTTCATTCACGAACTCATAACCGATCGTATCCCGGATCAGCATCGCCGGATCATCATACAAAGTCCTACCCAGACGGTTGTCGTGGATCTTCAGCAGGTTCATATGATCTGTGAGATCTTCCTCCCAAAGCTGCTGCTCAAAGCGTCCTTCCAGCCAGTATTCATCTCCCAACTTCGGGGTCCACTCATCCTCATTGTGATCCCACGGATCCTCCTCATCATCCCACGGCCCCTCAGGATCCTCATCAGAGTCTTCCAGGCCATCGTCATCATAATCTTCATTCAGCGAATAATCTTCATTCAGCCTGCCTGATTCAACCTGCGAGTCATAGTACTCCTTGATATCCATCAGATCATCGATTTCCTCATCGACGGCACAGCCAAATACAAGATCCTCGTCATAATACATGCCCTCTCCGGGCTGAAGCGGTTTCGGCCAGACACAATCTGCCGGCCACGACTTAATTTTAGACATAATAAAACCTCCTGTGCTTTCAATCACAAGTAAGGGAATCCAAAGCCAATGCTGCCCGGTTCGTTATGCCGGTCCGCAAAGCAGCTGTACCTGGATCACCCCATACACTATTACGCACATGGAGGTATACTTCTTTTCTCCTGCGTTACCTCTCTGCCCGCTGCCCAAAGCTAAAACTCCGGCCTCAAGCAGCGACCAGGATGATATCCGCAAAAGCAAATACGCATGCCATCCATGTACACATATCATAACATGGCGGCATGCGTTTGGTAAAGCGTATTGTCTCCATTAACTTAAAAATCACTAAAATGTCAATTGGCAACTATACGTTATAACTTCCCCGGCAAATACTCATCCAAAACCACCCCGAGATTACTCCTGTGAGGTTTGTATCTCTTCTCCTTCAACCGTTTCAGAGAAACATTCCCTATAGACTTTTGAGCAAAAAATGATTCAGCCCTTTTCTTTTTCTGATTATTTGCTATTCTCTCCCCGAGAAAAACATCCTCTATATCCTTACAGAACCAGACAAATCTGTACTGATTTTTATCGCAGTATTCCTCTGCTTTTATCAGGAAACCTGCATCTTCGGCGTTATGATCATAGTCATCACAATCAAAGCAATAAATGATTACGCTTTTGTTGTTAACGCTTGCAGCCGCGTACTGCTTCTTAAGATCAGTAATTCGTTTCTCGACTCTTTTAGAAGCATAGTTTCCCTTTCCTTCCATAAACACCGGGGACAATTTAACTTTAGCCTGATCAACCTGATAGAAGTGGTCTATCGTACTCCAAATATACATCTGATCCGACTTGTTCTTCGCTGTCGTTTCCATACAAAAAATCAGTTGGAGCCCCATGTTATTGACCTCCCGCCCCAAACGCGCGAATGAAATTCATGGAATCGACATTAAACGGAGAACCTTCGATCATTCCGTTTTTATAGAGGCTGGAAGGAGAATAATTTCCATTCTTTTTCCACGAATACACCTTATGATCCACAGACAGGAAATCAATCGACATTTTATTCTTCCTTAATACGTCCATCGGACCGATATTATGTGTCGTAAAACACAGCTGCCCCTTAGCATACTCTTTCAGATACTCCAGAAGGGCGCATAAATAAACATCATGCAGATTGGAGTCCAGTTCATCAATGAATACGATTTCCCCGTCCACCATATTTTTGAACAGTGAAAACAGCCGTATCAGCTTTTTGATTCCCGTACTTTCAAACTCCGCATCAATAGAATACTCTCGATAGTCCATGATCAGCGTACAATAATAGAGGTCTTTATTCTCTCTTTTATCAATGCTGATTCCCTGCAGGTCCGTTTTGAAAATGCGCAAAAACTCGTAAAGCTGCCCGACTTGTTCCTCGTATGCGCCAAACAAAGGCTTAATAACACTTGTCGGTCGGTCTGTTATCTCATAGGGTCGGATGCCGTCCCACTTTATCCTCTGTGCAATCAGAGCTGTCCGAGTTTCATCCCCATCCTGCAGAGCCAAGTTATATAATGCACTATCCAGGTAATAATCCGCATGGTCATCTCCGCTTTCAAGATATACATACAAACTATATCCGAATTGAACCGCATGCAGCAGATGCTCAAAGAGAACACTCTCTGAAATAAGCAAATCATCTGCATTTTTAATTCCGCGAATAAATGCCGCGGGCATAGAAGTAAATGTCAGAAGATTCTTCGTGCTGTCGATCAGCCTTGCTGTAAATGAATCCTGTCTTCCTCTGATCTCAGCCGCTCCTCTGCATACAGTATAGACTTCAGTGAAAACATCATTATGGGACAATGCATTTTGTACAGCCAGCGACTCAGCTTCAATTTCAAACTTATCGTCCGAATATTTACTCAATCTGATCTGATAGCGATACAGCCTGAGCTCACTTCCGTATCTCACCAGATAATCTGCTTTGAACTCTGCATATCCCAGATGCTTATTGATCAACGATCTCAGCTCTTGCTGCGCAATACTATTGCTCAGATAAGAACTGTCGCACAGAAGACTTCTGAATATCTTAACGGAGTGTATAATTGCAGATTTGCCCGCACCATTCGCTCCGTAAATCCCCTTGAGGTTATAATTTTGAATGTTGAAGTTCCGCGTAAAGCTTTTCTTATAAAAAGACAGACACGCCCATTCATCAAGAGTTTTAATACCTTTAACGCAGTAGTTAATGATTCTGATATCTTTCACCGCAACTCCTTTGTTCATTTCAATAGGATTATATTATACATAATGTATATTTCTATCCTATTATATCAGATACACTCATTATAGTCAAATACCAGTATTAATCCAATCTACACAGCGGCTTTTATATGGAGCATAAATAACGCAAATCCATGCGATATACAAAAAAACTCGCTTCCTGTCACCCATGGTTTGTATTTCATGGGTGAAGAAAAGCGAAGTTTTCTGTGCAGGTTCCGGGGAGTGCCGTTCACGGCGGGGTCCCCGGGACGGCAAGCGCCGAGCGTATTCAAAAGAATGCGCAGCATTCTTTCTGTATGTCGCATATCAGAGCCATTTTTAGCTCCGAAAAGCCTATTTCGTCTGCCATTCCTCCGGCGTAAACTGACAGAAATCCGGCAGAGAGATCCGATACTCCCGGATCATCTCCTCCATGCGCTTCAATGCCCTGTTGATCTCACTTCGTTTCATAATCAATCCTTTCCTGTGCCCTCACTCAATGCAGCATAACCATCACAGGATAAGTATACCCCAAAAGCTATTCGACGGGGAAAAATCTGCAGTGATGAGTTGTGGGATATGTCCTTTGACCCTACATTTCTTATATCGCACGTTCTTTACTAAATTAATGTTATAATAAACCAGAATCTATCTCACGATAATCTGCGCAAAGCGGTACAGGGCCAATTCCCTTACTGTGCGGCGAAGCAGTACGGCTATGGGACAATGAAGGCACACAATACTTTACAGGAAGAAATACAGCATGGACTATATTCATCACTATAACTCGCCGCTCGGAGGCATCACAATAGCCAGCGACGGTACTGCGCTGACCGGATTGTGGTTCGACGGGCAAAAATATTTTGCAGCCCATCTGAACAGGGATTATGAAGAAAAAGACCTGCCCGTATTTGAGGAGGCAGATCGATGGCTGGATATTTATTTTACAGGGAAAGACCCCGGCTTTACTCCTCCGCTGCTGATGCGGGCTACTCCGTTTCAAAAAGCGGTCTGGGATATCCTGCTTACCATCCCCTATGGAAAGACCATGACCTACGGAGAAATCGCGGACAGGATTGCAAAGCAGAAAGGGCTGCCCCGGATGTCCGCGCAGGCTGTCGGAGGAGCAGTTGGCCACAACCTCATTTCCCTGATCATTCCATGTCATCGAGTTGTCGGCTCCAACGGCAGCCTGACCGGATATGCTGGAGGAATAGACAGGAAAATGAAGCTGCTGACTTTGGAACATACAGATATGTCGACTTTATTCATACCCTCAAAAGGCACAGCCCTGTAACAATGCCGCAGCGTTCCAGAGTGGCCAGATTCTGAAAACAGTACCCCATTCTTAGCTACTGCAATGTCGCATATCAGAGGCTATTTCAGCTCCGAAAACCCTGTTTCATGGGTGACAAAGTGTGAAGTTTTTCGTATATCGCATGCCTGTGCATAGCCCACATCACATCCCTGAACGGGATCAGGGTTCAACTATACGAAAAAGCTGTCACCAAATGAATGATGACAGCACTTCAGTATCCGATAAGCACTCATACTTTAAGCGGAATATTCAGTTTTGTCGAAATTGCTTCTGCCAGCAATCTGGAGAAGTTCAGCCCGGCCTGTTCTGCCGCATTTTCAAGATAATACGGGATGGTACAATTCTTTCTGACTAAGCGGGTATCGAGCGAATTCCTATAGGCATCAAAATCGATATCGACCAGTGTTTTTTCCTGATCATCACTGGGATTATACTCTGCGGAAAACGGTTTTGGTATTTCTTCTCCGTTCTCCTGAAGATCTGTACCCAGAATGCCGATCGCATCTCTCGCCATATAGATCGCATCCGCCAGATCCTTGCCTTCGGTAAAATTGCCGAAGTCAGGTATAGTCACCATGTACCCCCCTTCCTTCAATTTTTCCAGATAAACCGGATATACCCCTTTCATGTTTGACCTCCTGTTATCTCTCTTCACTTTCTGCCATATATAAATAAACATGCTGAGTATTTCGATCAGTTTTCAGTCATCCGATTCCTGCCTGCTTCAGAATAGCTTTAGCCAGGGTCTCGCTGATTTCTGTGTGCCTTGGAACCGCTATGGACTTACCATCTTTCCTGTATACATCATGATCATGTCCGTGCCGTTCAAACTTTGCACCGGCCGCTTCAAGTTTTTTGATAAGATCCCTTTGCTTCATTATTCTTTTCCACTGCTCCTCACTGTTAATCCTGAACCAATTATATTATACGCATTAATACGCACTAAGTCAAGACTACTATCACATTGCAGCAGCAGCTCTGCAAGATCTGTTCTGAAAATGAATCCGCCTGACAAATGTCCCCCATGAATCAGATCATTCATAGGGGACAAACTCTAATGTTTCTATTAGATAGAACTATTTGAAGCTGATAGGCCGGAAATCAAGTCTCCATATGGGGTACAAACTCCAAAAAGGCTTTGATTCAGAACTAAAACCAGAAATATATACATATACAGCACTCGTACGTTACTCCAGTCGGCAATTACAGCCTCGCGATTATCCGCCCAGATTGCTTTGCCTCCAGGTACAGCTCCTTCAGGTGTTTTTTGAGATTGCTTCCCAGCCTCATCCTCTGTTCAATTACGAGTCCGTCAGAAATGATCACATCCCTGAACGGGATCAGCGTCCCCTCGAACAAAACCGGGCACTCCGAGAACATGAACATCTCTCTCCAACTCGATACGATCCCGACAGACTTATAAACCTGCTCATTGTCCATGGAGATCAGGATCGAACCGTCCTTCAGGTGCCGCTCAAGCGCAAACATCCCCTTTGCGCAATGCATCCAGCCCGCAATGATCTGCCGGTGCTCCTCAGGAAGGTCCTTCCCGTCTGCAGCCAGATAGTCACTAATGACCCCGCTGTGTGTCCACATATAATCTGCTACCGCTTTCACCTCTACAGGATCCAGAGACGGCACACCGGTCATCTTCTTCAGTTTCTTATTGACCTTGAAGCGCTTATTCACATAGTCCAGCAACGGGAACCAAAGCTTATAAAACAACTTCCCGTCCTCTTCGGACAATGTATCCGCCTGCTGTGCTGCTGCCCAAGTTCGCTTTGGAGCGATCCGGATGTCAGCATCTTCCTCCAAAGCATTCCGACTGCTGCCCCTGACGCCGAATCCCGTATTCCGATTATGCTTACCGGTACTCCGGCTGAGGATCTCACCTGCCAGGCTGTCCAGCTCATCCTCCCAGCGGTCAATCTCATCATCCCAATAATCATCCTCCAACTCATCCCCGTCCATCTCGCTATTCATGAACGTATCCAGCAGGCCTTCCTTTGCGTCCGCAAGCGCACCAAGTTTAGCAGCATCACATAATTCCAGCTTTACACCGAGACTCTCGGCAGCAGGTTTAAGGAAGCTGCATGTCCTCATATCCTGTACCTTCCACACCTTCGGGAGATTCTTAAGCTCAGAAAGAGCATTGAGGAAGTGCCCGAGAAGCTCTTTTTGATCGTGGTCCGCATCTCGGACAGGCGTTGCCGGCAGGACCATCCCATTATGCTCCTGCACAGCCATCAGAACAGCCGGAAAACACGGAGCCTCCCCTGGATCATCCTGCACCGGAGTCGGGATCCAGAAGATCTCACATAAAAGCGCGCCCTTTTTAAAGCGGCTCTTCAGTTTCCGAACCATTGCAGGATCCGGTACAGGGCCTTCCGGAAACTGTTCTTCCATTCTCTCTGGAAGAGGTACAAAACTATGCAGAACATATGCCCCGTCTATCTTCCTCATGAGGGGGACATCACTGACATCCTCCCTGCGAATATCACTAAACCCAAGTTCCGCAGGGGCCTTATGCCCTGCCAATATTCCACCCAGAGCAATGCATGCTTCCAGCACATCTGCGAGGCGTTCCTGATCATCACGGTCTGTCATATACCAGGGCAAATGATGCGGCAGATACCGTTCAAACTGTGGCCATGCCCTCTTCCCTGAGAGACGGATCCCGTGTGCTTTCACATAAGCCCTGACATCTTCGATCTCGTCCGGCGAAAGCAGGTCCCCGTCCTGAAATGAAAGCTGACTGCATTTTTGTACCAGCATGGCAGAAAGCATATCTGAGGGCTGATCCTCAGGAACACCGCTCTCCACGGTATCCAGCAGCCTGTAGTAGCTGGCAAACTCCTCTGCCGTATACGCAGATACACCGCAATGCTCTCCAAGCCTACCCATCACACAAGTATAGGCAAGCTCTCCGCTCTCACGTTCAACTGCGAACACATCCGTATCCCACAAACGTTTCCAGAGTTTCGACTTCTTATAGGCAAATGCAAGTTCATACAATCTGTCAGGAATCATGGTGCAGCCTCCTATTGTCTTCCTTCAATATTACCAAAAATAAACATCCTGAGTATTTAATCAATATTACTCCGGCCTTTCCAACCATGTACAGGGGATTTATTTGAGAGTTATTTTCTGACCGTCAGGAAGTATGAAAGCAATTTCAGCTCCTACATATTCGGCTACTGTTACCAAATCCTCAGCAGACCATCTGTTATTACTAAATTTGTTGCCAAGACTTTGACGGCTTTTCATATCTAATGGCTCCATGAGCTCGATTTGTTTAGTTCCGGTAAGACTTAATACAACTTTTACTTTTGCAGAAATATCCATAGTCAGCACCTCCATGCAACACAAATATAAATCGAATTCGTTTATATGTCAACTTATTGGGAACACTACATGTCAGAACAGGTATATTGAAGCAACAGTCTAAACATCTTTGAAATATAATCAGGGCTTCAGCGATAATATCCGTTCCCCTAATGCAAGCGTAAAAAACAGGTCTCTCAAAGCCAGACATTGTTCTGACCCGAGAGGCCTGTTTGCTTTTTATATCTGATCAAAATTACCAGACTTGCAGCCTGATCTGAATCATATAATTATTACGCTCTTCCAATGCGTCGCCCGTTGGCGTCGACTCTCCAGCCATCCGGGGTGGTCGTGTTCACGAAGAGGCTTCCGCGTCGATTTGGCATCGTTTTTATGAGCAAAATTTCAGACTTCGCTGGAATATGCTGTCGCCCCGTGCTAACAAGCGATTCGATCACGTTGAAAATATCATCCGATGCTTCAACGGTTTATTAATCTTGTGTTTTCTATGCTGTCCATGCACTTTCTATGATTCATACACCTCACCAGCCCGTGTTGTATGTTTATTGCATTTTTTTCAAATTTGGAGGCCTGAACGGTCTGTTATTATCCCCTATAAGAGTAGAAAGACTAATAATCTATTTCTTTCTCTATATTAAATTATTCAGTCTGTCAGTCAGTCAATATATATATCACTATATCTACAGGAGGACTTTTCATCTATGACCGAAAAAGTCGCAGCAATCAGACATATCCTTGCCAACCTATCCATCCATCCGCTTCCCCACTGGGAAAGATATTTGTCAATGCAACAGCTTCTGAGCCGCGACGTGATACTGTCAGGTAACCGTACTGTCAGGATGAAGTATATGGAACTTAAGTCAGATATCTTTTTTATCCTCCGGAGAGCTCGCTTGTCTGCTCCGCATCCACCTCCACGCCTCCTGAAACTCCGCCGTTCTGTGGCAGGTCAACCAATAGCATACCGGAGGGAGCACAAGACACACCAGGATCCGGATCAGCAATTCCTTTACCTCCATCCGGCGGGGCAGCTCAGCCAGCCTGTCCACTGCCATCGCAGATGCTACAACAATACCATCTCCCACAGATGCACCACCCGCCAGTACCAGAGCACTCACACCCCGGCAGCAAGCATACGTCACTCCGCAGCAAAGCAACGCCATCAACCCATATCGCAGATGATCCGTGAAATACTCCCCGAGCTTCCCGTTTTTGAAATACGAGCGGAACAGGATGTGGGAGCTCCCGAGGAAATTCACAAAGAACAGAGAGATCACTGTAGCCAGGGCGATGCCGAACACGCCCCAGAGATACGCAAAGAGGATATTCAAGACGACATTTACAACGGCCTCGAGGATCATGAGGTACCGGCACTCCCACCAGAGTCCGGCACCCTCCGAGTAGACCCAGCGCATATCCCCCATCTTGAGGAGGTAGAAGTAAACTGTCAGGATGATCATGATGCTGTCCGGAAGCATCAGCTGCTCTCCCACCCACAGGCGCATAAATGGCTGATAGAGGCATAAAAGACACGCAGATGCCCAGCCTGCGATCACGAGGTACATGAACTGAAAGCGCCGCATATCCCGGTAGTTTTTCTCAACCGTTTCCGTCACGATACTGTTCCCGATCCCGGGGATCATGGACTGACAGAGGATCATGCTGACGCCCACCAGCGCATTCATGAGGTAGTAATAGTTGTTGTACATGCCCACCAGGCGAAGTCCCAGGATCGCAGAGATACAGATGCTGTCGATGCCATTCCTGCTGGTGATGCAGAGCTTGCTGATGAGAAGCCCCCGGACCTTCTCCTTGAGGTCCTCCCTCTGGGAGGCACTGATCTCGCCCCTGCATACAAACTCCGGATAATGCTTCGATACCATCCTGGAGACCGCCAGATTCCGCAGTACGGTAAATGCCGGGAAGGCCAGCAGGTACCAGTAGAAGCTGTCTGTAAAAGTAAGCACCAGGATCTGCACCGCACTCTTACAGACCATGAGTGCCATGTCTACCCGGCTTAAAAGGTCATTTCGCTGAAAAGCATAGGGGATGCTCGATTTATAGCCATAGAGCAGATAGCTTAAGACAGAGTCAGAGAGGAAGATAAGATACCAAAGATAGAGATTGAGATCCCCGGGGACTCGGGTATCCGCGATCAGCAGGGGAAGGAAGGGCATCAGCGCCAACCCGGCGCAGAAGATAAGCACCCCGATCCTCCGGTAGATCCTCCGGTAGGCATTCAGCAAGGCACAGATCCCGTCCCGGTCACCCTCCGCAACAGGTCGGTACATGCTATAGGTCACAGCTGACCCAAAGCCCATTTCTGCAAGATTTAAGACCTGCAGGATCGAAGAAAACACGCTGTTGAGGCCTAAGTACTCCGCACCGAAGCGATAGATCAGCACTGTCCTCACAGCAAAGGGCAGCAAAAGAGAAACGCAGCGTTGCAGCAGTCCAAACAGCACGTTGCGTTTCACATTCTTTGTTCTTTCCAGTCTGTGGAATCCGTCACTCATTTCCGAAGACGCCGCCCAAACACAATGCAGATCAGGTCAAAAAGACGGGGAGAGATGCGGTAGATAACAAGAAGAACCTTTCGCTTCCAGGTAAAGATCCGCGGGATCCCCTCGATACCATCCAGCCAGTTCTGCGCATGGACGGAATACTCATCCTCGTCATCCTCTCCCATTTTGATGCAGTAGCCCATGGAACGGTTCTGCATGGCAGAGTCCTGCTTTTCGACAAGATAGCCAAAGTCTGCGAGGCCGTTTCTCTGCTCGATCCCCATGGAAAAGGACTCTCGGAACATCTCCCGGGACTTATCATGGGTGATGCTTCCTTCTCTCAGACGATAGTAATACAAAACTCTGTCCGTGTACCAGATCCGCTCCGCCTGATAGATCAGCTTGTAGGTGGTTGCGACATCCTCATATACGCGGCCCTCAGGATAGCGAATACTCTCGAACAGCACTCTTTTGTACAGCTTGTTCCAGGCATAGTTTCCGTTGCTGTCGAGGATCAGGTCGATAGCCTCCTCCTGCGTCTTGAAGCCCGGCTCATCCTTGATGCGTTTTGTCCTGGCCTTACGTCTCCCCTTCATGGGCTGAAAGCGAAACATCACGAGATCTGCTGTATGTTCTACTGCCTCATCATACGCCGCAGCACAAAACTCCGGACTGACCCAGTCATCGCTGTCCACAAACATCAGATATTCGCCGGATGCCCGTTCGATCCCGTAGTTGCGCGCAGCGGAAAGCCCGTGGTTCTCTGTATGGAAAGCATGGAACCTCGCGTCCTTAGCAGCATACTCGTCACAGATCCTTCCGCACGCATCCGGAGATCCATCATCGATCAGCAGGATTTCGATATCCTCCATTGACTGCGCCATCAGGCTGTCCAGGCATGCAGCAAGATACCGCTCTACCTTATAGACCGGGACGATAACACTGACCTTGATCGAATTTGAGATTTCATGGCTCATATATGAGAGATTATAGCTTATCTCTCCACATTTTTCATCTGTTGTTTTGCGATCACTTACAGGGTACCGGTTATTATTGATGATCTGGGATTGGTTAATATTGCTGATAGATTGCATCCTTGGTCATAAACGGATTTTTCTTTAAACGCTTTGATAACTCCTTGTCTTCTGATATCGCCTCAGTCGGATTCAGGATTATCTCAGCTTCATAATGGCAGTCTACTGTTCCGCTGCCTGCATCCCAGACGGAAAATCCTTTCCATTTGTATGTGAATTCTTCCTGTAAAAACTGCCGAAGTCCCTCCTGATCCTTATCCTTCCATTCTTTTCTGTGATCGCCTGAATACAGGGCAGAAATGATAATAGCAAGTCTGTCAGTCATCCTCTTATTGAAGCTGCATTCTCTTCGAATCGATTCAGACAGGAGTTCTGTTTCATACCCGGAATCTTGTCTCCAGCACTCTGCTCACCAGGACATGTAAAAGCGCTGCAGCCGTTTTCCTATCAATGTCTCTGGATTCGATCAGTTTTGTGTAGACCTGGTATGGCTCATCTGTCAGGAACTTCAGGCCGTTCTGATTTATGAATTCTTCGAGTGCATAGGCAATACATAAACTCACTAATTATATTTACTGGGTGTACCTTGCTCGATTCGTTCTTAATATCATTATTGGTCTCTCTTCTTTTACGAAAATATCTTCTGAAGATGCCTTCAACAACACATTTTGGTGATATAGATTGTCATATAAATCTTTAAACAATATCACCATACTGTAAGAAGCTTCTATGCAATAAAAAAGGAACGTACCTCATCTCACTGAATGACAAGTACGATCCTATTGAGATTGCCGAAGGAGAAACATTTAAAACTTTTGGCCGGGTTGTGAGTTAAAGTCCAGATTATTGTACATATTGATTGCTACAATATAATCGCTCCCCGTATCAGGTCAACCAAAAAGGAGGGATTATATGGCAGTCAAAAATGATCTTAAGAAGCTTCGCAAGGAACAGCGCTTAAAGCAGGCCGATCTCGCAACGGCAGTCGGTATGTGTGAAAGAAGCATCAGCAACATCGAGCTTGAAAAGAATCCGGCCAGCCTTGAAACAGCTCTTCGCCTTGCAGCATATTTTAAAGTCTCTGTGGAAGATATCTTCCATCTGGAGGAAGAACATACCACGTAGGAAGTGTGATGATAATACGCCATGAAACAGTTGTCTTTATTCCCGGAAGAAAATACCGATCCAAGACCACCGCAATCGATTAACTGGAATCTGTGGCACGGATGCACAAAGGCCAGTACCGGATGCCTGCACTGCTATATGTATCGCAGGGATGAATCCATCGGAAAGGATCCTTCCATCGTACAAAAGGCAGAGAACTTCGACCTTCCAGTTAAGATCTTAAGATTCGGCAAATATAAAGGCAGATATAAAGTTCCCTTCGGCTCACACATCTGGACATGCTTTTCATCCGATTTCTTTCATGCCGATGCAGATGAATGGAGAGAAGACGCCTGGGATATGATATATGAACGTTCCGACTGTTCTTTCTTCATGATCACCAAGAGACCGGAACGGGTCGCAGACCATCTGCCAAAGAATTGGGGCCATGGCTGGGAGCATGTCACAATAGCTGTTACCTGTGAGAACCAGGCGATGGCTGATAAAAGGCTCCCAGTATATCTATCTCTCCCACTCTTCCACCACTCCGTGATGATCGAACCGATGCTGACTTCCGTTGATCTGCAGCCATATATCGAAGAATACCGCTCATCTGACGGAAGCCCTGTCATCAAGCACGTATCCGTGGGCGGAGAATCCGGGCCCGGAGCCAGGATCTGTGATTACTCCTGGGTAGAGGCCGTTCATGCGCAGTGCATAGAAAACGGTATAAGTTTCAACTACCATCAGACCGGAGCAAAGCTTATAAAAGACGGAAAACTATACGACATACCCAGAAAACTGCAGCACACTCAGGCACATAAAGCAGGGCTTGATACATAGCCTGAAGAAAGGAGGCCCGTCATGAGTACAACAGCATATCAGATCATCGCCGTAGACTTCGACGGAACCCTCTGCTATAGCAACTGGCCTGAGCTCGGCGAACCCAACAGACCACTGATCGAATATCTTATCAATCAGAAAAGTTCCGGCAACAAACTCATACTCTGGACCTGCAGAGCCGGTGAAGCCCTAGAGAAAGCAGTCTCCTGGTGTCGTGATCATCAGCTGGAATTCGATGCCATAAATGACAATCTCCCGGAGATCATTGAAATGTACAGCAACAATTCCCGGAAGATCACCTGGGATTATTACATTGATGATAAAGCCGTTCTTCCGGCTATGGTAAATGCTTAGAGCTCACCCAATCAAGGTGAGCTCTTTTATATTCCAAAAACAATTTTCAAAACAGTCCCTGGATTTTTGCTTGAATCATGGCAGCCGTTAAAGCAGCTCCTGTGTTTATTATAAAATCCTTAAGTCCAGTCAAGGCAGCTTTAATGACTGTGCCCTTTTTCTTCCCTTCAATCTTCTTATTGATTTCCGAAAGCAATTCCAGTGCTTCAGCCTTATCATCTTCTGACAACTCTTCACTGGATTTTATACCATCTTCAATATCAGCAACAGCTTTCTTTGCATCTTCATAATTATAATATGCAGTAACCGTTTCTCCGGCATTCGCCTGCAAATTATCTGGAGAACCGTTGATAACATTTGCAGCTCCATAATAATTATTTATCTGCTGAGGAATTGTTTTCGCTATTTCTTTTTCTTTATCATTAAAACTCATGTCTTCACCCAAGATTCCCTTTGCTTCTAGCTCCAGAGTCCATTCAAGCAAAGTATTCTTTACCTTCTCAATAATATCTGCAGCAGCTGTCTTTGAAACATGAACTGCCATTTGCATGGGAAGCGGAGTATCACGCATTTCATTCAAAGTGTTTTGAACTTCTGTTGGAACCGAAACTATCAGTGAAGATCCACTTTCTTCGCAAAGGGAAAGAATTTCTGATATTGAATTAATCAGCTTTGGATGGCAGATCATTTTTTCAACTTCCGCATCTGCCAACATAACTGGAATCCATCCCTGATAAGGATTGAAAGCTTTTAACTGTCCAATAATTGATCTATACTTTGGTGCTTCATTCTGTGATTTATATCCGTTTAATTCATTTACTACCCACTGGTTAAATTCAACCAAGGATAGTTTAGTTGCAATTAAATGAGCTCTTCTTAAGACTGAAACAATATCGCATTTCGATTTCGTTACCTCGTTCTGTAAATCTAAAACCACACTACTCATTATGCAGGTCTCCTTGAATTCCTTGTCCAGCTCGCGCTTTTCCATCTTCGCCCGGTGATATTTGATATCCAGATCCCATTTTTTGAATGTCTGAATCTCTTCTGCTCCTGACTGATGACAACGGCCATTTCAGTTTCCTGCATCCACTTCAGCTTGCGCTCCAGCTCCTGCGCCTCCTGCTGTGTGGCCGTTTTGATTTTCGCTTTCAGAGCTTTGATTTCTTCTTTCCAGTACTCCTGAACAAAATTGTACATACGGACGCACGTGACCTTATTAAGGCACACGAACATCGCCTTGTCACTGGTCCATAGGTCGGAATAGTGCCCAACAAAATCTTTCGCTATGGATTTGAGGCGAGGTTCAGCCGTCATCAGATGGATTTCTTTTGCAAATTCAGCTTCCAGCTTGTCCTGCTGATCGACGTCAATATCGGCATTCTCGATAGCGTCGAGGATACGGTCGGTGATCTCCGGATTGTGAAGATCGAGTATCTTTTCTCCTCGGTTCTCATAATACAGAGGAACGGTGGCACCGTCCTCCACGGCGCGTTTGAAGTCATAAACGGAGATATAGCCGCCGAAGGTACGGGCTGTGATATTGTCGCTGGACAGAAGCGGTGTTCCGGTAAAGCCGATACGAGCCGCCGTAGGGAGCAGCTTCATCATGTTATCGGCAAAGATACCGTACTGGCTGCGGTGAGCCTCGTCCGACATGATAATAATATCGTGGTCCGGGTAAATCGGCTGCTCATCCGGTCGGTTGAATTTCTGTATCAGCGTGAATATGAAGCTCGGATTGCCTTTCAGCTTTGTAACAAGGTCGCTGCCGCTTGTGGCGATAAACTGTGAAGCCTTCGTTTTGCCGAGCAGACCGCAATTCTCAAAGGTATCGCTGATCTGCTTATTCAGTTCATCGCGGTCGGTCAACACCACGATGGTAGGAGAACCGGCAAACTTGCGGCGAATCTTCTGCGCAAGGAACACCATGGAATAGCTCTTGCCGGAGCCTTGGGTATGCCAGAACACGCCCAGCTTGCCATCGTTGAGCTTTCTCGCCTCGTATGCTTTGACCGCTTCGTTGACACCGAGGTACTGATGGTTACGGGCAAGGATTTTTACGGTGTTGCCACCGGAGTGATCATAGAGAATAAAGTTCTCCAGCAAATCGAGGAAATTCTCCTTTTTGCAGATACCGCGCAGCATAGTTTCCAGAGCCACACTGCCTTGTTCTTTTTCGTCAAGGCGTTTCCATTCATGGAAGAATTCATACTTGCTGCCCAACGTGCCGACCTTGGCCTCGGTGCCGTTAGAGAGCATGAGAAAAGCGTTATAGTAGAGCAGATGCGGAATCGTATCCTGATAATCTGTATAGTTGTCATCGTAGGCGTTCTGCACGTCTACGGTGTTTTTCTTTAATTCCACGAAAAGAAGCGGCAGACCGTTTACGAAGCCCACGATATCCGTGCGACGGCGGTAGAGGTCACCGTGTATCTTCAGTTCTTTGACTGCAAGGAAGTAGTTGTTCTCCGGGTGCAGGAAATCGATCACAGCGGCTTTTTTCGTTTCCGTTTTGCCGTCTGGGCGCTTGACCGTCACGGGGATGCCGTCGCGGATCAGGAAATATTTCTCTTCGTTGATCTGAAGCAGCGACGAGGTGGAAAGACGCTTCTCCAAAACAGCCTGTGCTTCAAGCAGTTGATCGACGGTGATCCACGGATTGAGCTTTTTCAGGGCAGCACGAAAATACCGCACAAGCAAAATCTCCTTGTACGACTTCCTGCCGAAGGTGCCATTGTCACCCAGCACTTCTGTGTTATATGCAAATTTCACATCCCATTGGAGCTCGTCCCGGAGAAGATTACCGGTGCTTTCCTGCACAAGGATGTTTTCAGAATAATCGTAGCTCACCTTCGTGCACCTCCTTCTCTGTAATTGGAAATCCCCAGCATTTGTAGTTTCATCATTCTTTCGTTAACGTTTTTTGGGGTATTTGCATTTTTTAATAATATCTGTGATTTAGCATCAGATCGGCTGATTAACGTCCATAGAATTGTAAAATTCGCTATCTGAATTTCATTTAACGATAAAGATATCGAATGTATTTTCTCCATGGAATTCTCATCCAAGAACATAAAAAGTTTTCTAAGAAGTCCAGCAATCATATCTGATACTTGAATGTATATGTTTTCGTGTGATTTGACAAACTGCCAGTTTCTAAGCGATTTGCCATCCTCGTATAACTGAATATTTGATAGCTTCTTTTCTACAGTTGGTTCTTCGTCAAAAATATGATGTGATTTGCTGAATATCTCACACCTTTCCAAATAGAACAGATAGTATTCTGTAATCAACACACCTGGCTCATTATCTTGAATGAAAACCATTTTTTCCAGTTTTCCTGCCGTCTTTATCATTTGTCTGAATAGCTCCAGAAAAAAACCGCGATAGTAGTCGTCCTCAGTATTATAGGTTTGGATTAACTCGCATAATTCGCCGCAAAATGAGTAAACATCTTTAACGTCGGGATAAGTATATTTTACAAAGATGCTGACAACTTCATCTTGATGTTCAATAACAAAATCATATAACGCACTTTTTATCTCCCAAAAGTACATAATGCATTGCGGATGTGTTTCCCAAAGAGAATCTACGATATCAACCAGTGAATAAAAGAGGTTATTTAATGTGCTATAATGAATATACAATCCACTATCAGCCAGCCAATTTAAAAAACCTGTTGCTCGCTTGCTTTCCATAAAAGACAGGAAGTCATTGGAATTATGATATAGGTGTTTGAATTTTAGTTCTTTCTGACCCTCTTTATATTCAAGAACCGCATATAGTGTAGGAACATCAATGTTAAAAGACTCACCTTCATAAGCAATCCCGGCTAATACGAAATCACCTTTTACTGCATCAGTATTATTAAAGCCAGTTTCTGTAAGAGCGAACTTCCTGCAGTTACCGCTTTCATCATAATAGAAAGTCATTTTCTCATCGAAAGGTGCAATCCCATTCAGATCAAATACTGCTTTCTTTTGGTCTTCAACATTGATTTTGGTCATAACTACACCTCAATTTCGCCGCTCATCAGCTTTGGTAGCAGACGATCACGGGCTTCTGCCAATTTGCGATTCTGGTTGAGTAATGTTTGACGTTTCTCAAATATCGCTGAAAACGGCTCATAGAATTGATCCGGCGCGGTCAGAAGCATGATTGTATCAATATGCTTTTTCCCCAAATGAGAAACAGTGGCACCAACTACAGTTTTCTCAAAAAAACTTAATCGGCTCATAAATAGCCCATAGTAGCCATCCCTTCATTTTAGGGTTTTGCGGCTTAAAACAACATGTCCGTTGAACAAGGTAAGAATCATTGCCAGACCACGAGTTAATGTGGAATTCTCCATCCATTCCTACAACTATGTCTCCATTATGGATTAAATACTGCTCATCAGCGTTCTCAGTGGTGTAATCATTGGTATAGCCAACCGGAATGTTACGAATGCGAATAATTGGAGTTCCTTTTTCGTCAGAATTAAACAGTGAGCCGTCAAAAGCATATCCATACTGAACAGCAGCTATGTCCACAAGGCGTTTTCTTTCCCACCCCTCAGGTACACCGTCAACGATGGGCGTGACCTCATATCCGGGGAAGCGGAGATCGACAAACCATTCCTTATACAACCTCTGTGCCGCTTCTTCGAGTAGCTTTATCTGCTTTTGGTTGTTTTCGATGAGGTTGTCGTATGCAGAGAGAATTTCTACTATTCTCGTTTGTGTATCTAAATCCGGAAGCTGGATTTTCAATTGGCCTATCTGCTTAAGATTGATGTTAGGTTGGGCGGATTGACTCTGAACCGTGTTTGCCGTTTTCACAACCTCGGGTATGTTCATAAGGCCAGACCCTAAAGTCTGACCCTAAAATACTTGGGGAAACCCCACTTAACTTTGATTATCCGATTGTTGCTCATACATTGCCTCCGTATAATTTAATAAATCTCTCACTTAAGTGAGAAAGGTGTTATCCCACATTGATGAAACCCAGTCAAAATGACTGAAAACTGATCTTATTGAATGTCCGGGGATTGCTCGGTATACTGTCTTTCAGAATAAAAGAAAGCGGTCCCAGAGCACCCTCCCGTCAAGTCGTGTACTCTGAGACCATGGTATTAAAACCATGTTCATTGTAACAGAGTATACGTTGACAAATCGATGTGTTTTTACCTGCCAGCAGTGATTACCTTTGTCCCGTGTGCAAAGAAGGCAGCCCCCCTCTTCCGGGATTACTGCAGCCGGACGGTCCGCCATGATGACGGCGAGCCCGAAATTGCTTCCTTCAGTCTTCCCTACAAGTAAACTTATAACCCCCGGAGGCGGAGATATCCGTCTCCGGAAAGCCATTACATCTGACGGACAGTTTGCTGAGCAATCAGAGGTCAAAAGGGCTGATCAGGATGCGGACAATCCGTCAAATCAGCAACAATATAACAACACTAAAAGCATACTACTGCAAAAGCATCAAGTCAATATATTGTGGTTTTGGTGAAGATGTCACATTTTATCTAGTGGTTGATCGTGATGTTTTCGCACAAAATTTGCTCTAATCCCCCGTCTCCTCGTCAGATCTGTTTAAGCGAATAGAAATCCCGTTTGTTATAATTGACAACCCAACAACACAATCTGAAACACATTATTTTAGTTGACTGAAATCAATATTAATATTTGTTCATTTATAGTATTTACTTTAAATTTGGCTTGAAATAACGGTATTTTAGTTGACTGTTTCAAAGTATTTAGTTGACTGTATGTTGCTTCTGTGATATGGTTTTCCCAATGATATAGGGAGGACTATCTATGCCATTTCAAAAAAACATGATTAATTCTATCGTAGAGGAAGCCAGGAAATATCTTTACGAGCAGCCCTGGATAGAGTTTAAACATAATAACTGTGATCCCCAGGAAATTGGAGAATACGTCAGTGCGCTATCAAACACAGCCGCCCTCTTCAATCAAGAGCATGCTTTTCTGATTTGGGGGATTGACGACAGGACACATGAGATTGTCGGAACTTCATTTATTCCACAAGAAGCAAAAGTCGGAAACCAAGGGTTGGAGTTATGGATCAGTACGCAGCTGGATCCTCAAATACAGTTCTACTTTCATACAACTGAAATAGAAGGATGTCCGATTGTCCTTCTTGAAATATCCCGTGCTCATAGTGCTCCTGTCAAATTCCGAGGAGTGGACTATATTCGAATTGATTCCTACAAGAAAAAGTTGAAGGACTTTCCAGATACCGAAAGAGAGTTGTGGGCAATCTTCTCGAAAAAACCTTTTGAAGCAATGATTGCCATGGAAAACGTCTCCGGCGATTTCGTACTTCGTGAATTGGATTATTCTTCCTACTTTGAATTGCTATCTCAAGACTTGCCTTCTGACAAAGCTAAAATTCTTGAGGCGCTTACAAGCGACAAAATGATTATCACGGCCGAGACCGGGAATTATAATATCACGAACCTTGGTGCAATTCTGTTTGCGAAAAGGCTTTCTGATTTTCAAACCCTGGCAAGAAAAGTCGTGCGGGTTATCAAATATGAAGGAAACGGAAGAATTGGAGCTGCCAGTAAGGAACAAATTGTTAGCAAAGGCTATGCGTGTGGATTTGAGGATTTGATTGCGTATATCACTAATCTCTTTCCAAATAATGAAGTCATGGGGAAAGCTTTAAGGAAAGTAGTTCCTATGTATCCCGACATTGCTGTACGTGAATTGGTAGCAAACTGTTTGATCCACCAAAACTTCTTTATGCAGGGAACAAGTCCTCTCATAGAGATTTTTTCGGATAGAATGGAGATCACAAACCCTGGGACACCTTTGATTGATAAGGCTCGTTTTGTCGATCATCCGCCCATCTCACGCAATGAGCAATTGGCATCTTTCATGCGGCGGATCGGTGTCTGTGAAGAGCGCGGAAGCGGATATGACAAGGTAGTATTTGAGACAGAATTTTATCAGCTCCCCGCTCCTGAAATTGAGATTTATAACGACCATACAAAAGTTATCCTCTATGCACACAAAGAATATGCTCAAATGAGTAAAGAGGACCGGTACCGTGCCTGCTATTTGCACGCATGTTTAAAACGAGTTAATCGGGAATATATGACAAATGCTTCTCTTCGAGAACGTTTTAATATCGACAGAAAAAATATCTCAATGGTTTCAAGACTATTAAGTGATACTTGCGCGCTTGGCTTGATCTATGTTTCTCCTGATTCAACTTCTGACAAGAATCGAAAATACCTTCCGTTTTGGGCATAATTGTAGTTGACCGGTACTTGACTCAAACCAGAATCATGTTATGAAAACGCCCTATTTTTGGGCATTTTAGCAACTATATTTAGTTGACCCATGGTTGACTCTCCTGTGGGAATATAGGAGACACCCCCTAGCGATCAGGCAGGCGGGGTGGAAATCATTTCCACCAATTTTTAAGTCATTCCTGCATCGGATTCGCCGTGATATCTCTCCCCACCAATTGCATCAACTTACCCTTCCAGTGATTTTTCAACTTATCCCATCTGAATTTGGATCAATACCATCTGTTTCTGTAATCGCCTGAATACAGAATCGAAAAGATAATACCGATCCTGTCAGTCGTGTGTTCAACTTCTTCGTTGCGATACTGTGATAGTGTTAAGGTTTCCCTCTCCAGGAAAGATCTTTGTCATTGCAGCAGATTCTGAGCCATGCTACGATACAGCCAGGATGAAGTACGCAGAGTCAAAAATCAAATATCAGTTTCACCCGCCGGAGATCCCGCGCAATCGCTGGTGTGATTTCCGCAGAGATTTTGAGTCTGGGATGACACTAAAGAGTATCGGCATGAAATACCAATGTGATCAGCGCACAGTGCGAAGCTGCATCATCCTGAACAAATCCAGCACAGAGCTCGGACGCCAGTATGCACCGACCAAGCTGGAACCGTATCTCCCTGAGATAGAGAGACTGTACCAGATGCTGTCATGTGGAGGTTTTCTGCCATCTTCAGTATCTGCAGAGCAGAGTTCCCCACAGAGTATTCAATCGTCCTCACCACTGTTTTTAGCAAAAGGAGTACAGATACAGGGAACCGATTCAACCCCGGAGAGTTCCAAACACTCATCCCATCAGAGCACACCGTCACACTCCTTAACAGTCCCGGGCATTACCAAGCTCAGCCGGCAGATCTGCCAGGAAATAACTGCGCAGGGCTACACTGGCAGTGAGCGGCTCATTCAGAATTACCTCAGAGCAAAATATACACTCAGGAAGGATTAATGTTATGTTAACTATAAAGACAACGCCTCACCTCTATGGCATTTCACTGCAGGGAGATTATACTGATCTGAATGAGCTCTACTATGCCCTTTCTCGCTATCTTGCGTTCTACCAGGAGCATGCCATTGCGTACCCATACGATGAATATGAATATCTCCTGTCTTTGAATTATGATATCCGCCATGCATTCCAGGGGGACCGGAATTACATCCTTATGGAGAACAATGCAGATGGTATCGGCAGATCTGCAGAATGCCTCTACGAGCTCCCTGACGACTTCGAGGCAGATGTCCGTTCCATCCGCAGCAAATGCAAAAACGGCAATCTCTATTTCAGCGTAGAGATCCTCTACCCGATGGTCTTCCACTACCTGTTTTCCCTCGAGCGGATCCTTAACGACTACTACTCACAGTCCTGGTTTACAGTCAATGATGACGAGGCCGAAACTGCTAATGCAAACACTCCTGACAGTAACAACTATCGTTTGGAACACCGTCGCCCTGTATATACGCAGCTGAACGCTGAGCATGACAGATCTCTGATCAGGCTGTTCACCTCTCTTCTCTGGAACAATGTATCAGAGCTTTTTGGCACAAGCCTGACCCAGGAGCTTTACACCGCCTTCCGGGATCAGGAAATCGGCATCACACCCAACATATACACTGACGCTGTCCTGCACCGGATGCTGGCACAGTTCCACACGCTTACAGAATCCGAGAAGAAAGATTTCCTACTCCTGTCCCTGATTGAAATCATGGATGAATCTGAACTGTTAGCATCTCGCAATAAAAGGTATATGCTCATCAGTACCCGCTGCAGAGAGGCTCAGAAGAATCTGAGGGCAATAAAAAAAGAGTTCCCTGTCAGAAAAACATTCTACAGAGAACTCCGCAAAGCCTTCCCGGGAAATCAGGGAATCTCTATGGATGCCTTCGATGACTTCCTGGATAAGCAGTATGGAACAACAGACATTGAAGAACCGGAGTGGTAAGTCCTTCAACAATTACTGCAATTACTTTCTTCTCACTCATTATGAAGGCTCCTTCCTGCTTTGCGGAATGCTCGTGCAATCCTTAAGCTATCCGTCTCTTCATAAATAGCCTCATCCTGTCCTCCCAAAGTAATGCTTTTGAAAAAGAAATGGATCTTTCGGAATTTGGGGTAAGCACTGCACCGCAATCCTTTGCCTATATTGAAGTGGAATAGCCTTATAGGCCGCATGATGCTATACCCCCTGGGTAACAATGGCGCATTTCTATACTGGTATGTCCCATTTCAGGGTGTACCAGTATGTGCCGTCTTGCGGATTCGGAATAACGTTCATCCGAATGTCTATCATATTCTTCATAACCGAGTTCTTGTAGAGATATTCCAACCAGCCCATGGCTATACTGATGTTGCTAAGATTGAGGGTGGCTCAATGGCCATCCATCGGAAAGAACGATAACAACAAATTCATCTGGAAGCTTAGGTCCGAACTGGTTTATGCACTACAAACAGTCTTTCCCGAATTATTTGGCATATAATCATTCAAAAATGAAGCAGGGCCGGCATATTGCCGGACCCTGCTGAGAAGGAAAACGCCTATGAAAAAGTGCATCGAACATTAAATAATACGTTGATAAACAAATGAAGTGCTTCCCACATGCATCACATGTTATTCTATTTTGCTTTTTTAAAATCAGGATAACTTTGGAAGCCGGTTATTAATTAAAAGTATGATGAACAACAGCGCACCCTGACAAACCAGACGCATACCCTGTTCCATATTGAGGGCCTGAAGAATCAAGGTCAGAAGGGTAAGACACATTGCTCCCATAGCAACCGCAACATAATTGGCAACACCGCCCGTCAGCTTTGTTCCGCCGATGACTGCGGCTGCGATTGAAAGCATTGTATAGTCACTTGCTGAGCCTATGGCTGTCGTTCCTGAATATCCGGTCAACAGGAGGCCGCCGATTCCATACAGAGCACCCGCAATCACATAAGTCGATACTCTTATAAAATCCACATGTAAACCAGAAAGGGCCGCAGTACCGCTGTTATTGCCAACGAGAAGAATCGATTTTCCATATCGGGACTTACTCAGCATGAGTTGCATCAGTACTACGACAATGATGGCAACAATGGTCAGAACACGGAACGGCAGGAAAATGACGGTGCTGACTTTATCCAATGGTGCGACCGATGTCGTGATCGGCTTTCCCTTCATGACCCACCATGTAAATCCATCGATCACATAACCCATGATCAGAGTCAGGATCATCGGTGGCACTCTCAGAAACTTGATTATGCCACCATTTGCCAGTCCCCACAGACCACCTACCAAAATGACTGTTATGATGGACAGGAAAACATTGACCTTGTCTCCGGTCCTTACTGCAGGCGCAAGCAGTGCACAAAGGGACATGATGGCTCCTGCGGAAAGGTCTATGCCTCCGCCGCCTCCAGTGATGACTGTAGCCTGTCCAAGAGCAGGAAGTGTCAGCAGCGCAGCAGACATCAAATAAGAACTTAAGCCTAAGGGGGAGAGTATTCCGGGAGCAACCACGGCAGTAATAACAAATAAAATCAGCAGAACGACAAATGCAGTAATGAACAGCTTTGCCTGGCGGTAAAACCGGCTCCAGCCTGCCTGCTTGATATCCACATCAGCAACAGAAGCTGCACGCTCACTCATTTTGACCACCTCCCGAAGAACTATTGACAGCCACCTTATCCGGAAACAGCTTATTAAAGTCAATTCGTTTGACCAGGGTCGCAAAAACCAGTGACAGTAGATAAACCAATCCTTTCGCCAAAGGTTGAACCGTTGCCGGAACCTTAAGGAAAACAATCAGGTTTGTCGTAAACGCCAGGAACAGTGCGCCCATCATCGCTCCGAATATATTACCCTGTCCGCCTTCCATTGCAACACCGCCTAAGACAACGGCAGCCATGGCAACCATGGAAAGGTTTGCTCCGACCTCCGCGTCGCCTCCTCCGTAAGAGGCTGTCATGGCAATTGCACCAAGCGCTGCACAGAAGCCATCCAACGTATACGCAAACAGCTTGACCTTTACAACATCAACACCTGAAAGGTAAGCCTTCAACTCGTTCTGTCCGGTTGCATAGATGCCAATTCCCATTCGACGCTTCATCATGATGAGCCAGAAAATCACCAGCAGCAAAATGAAAATACAGGTGATTGGAATCACTCCACCGATACGTCCGGTATAGAATGATTGAAATCCCTTATCAAACTGTTTGCTTACAGCCGCAGGCATGATCACCTTTGCCAGCCCGTTAAACACAAAACTCGAAGCAAAAGTAGCCAACAGAGGGACCACACGGAAAACGCCTATCGCGATGCCGTTTATCAGTCCGCAGCCAAGCCCCAAAAGAACAGCCAGCGGTATTACGATACTTACAGGATAGCCTTTATCAAACAAGGTTACGATCACAACGTCCACTAACGCTACAATAGCGCCAGCAGAAAGGTCGATACCGCCGCTCAGAAGCGCTGCCGTAAGACCGATTGCCAATGCAATACCTGCGGTGTTATTCAGGAAGAAATGATTCAATGCCGCAGGACGGAATGACCTTGGCGACAAGCTATAGTTTACAAGAATGATAATAATCAGAAGCAGGGTGACCGGCATGGATTCCCAGCTGATGATCTTTTTAAATGTTTTCATTGCTGTCCTCCTTCCGTTTGCCTGTCATAAATGAATACTTGATAATGTTGTCTCTGGTAACTTCGCTTCCCTTCAGTTCCTTGATCACATGTCCGTCGACCATGACCCAGACTGCAGAGTTATTGGTGATCGATGCCAGCCGGACCAACTCATCATCGTCACTTGAGAAAATGATGACGCCGACTCCAGCATCAGAAAGCCTTTTCATTTCCACGTACATGTCATAGCGGGCCTGTACATCGATACCCTTTGAGGGGTCATCTGCCAAAAGCAGTTTCGGCTCACTGGCAAGCCACCTTGAGAGGACGACCTTCTGTTGGTTTCCGCCGGAAAGTGCCGTGATCACCTGATCCGAATCACCGTTATATTTTACGCCAAAGGAATCCAGAAGCTTATCCGGTTCGTCGCATTTTTGTTTCTTTACAAGCGTAAGGACATCCAGAAGATTCTCCTTAATACTCCGGTCCATGTAGGTGCCTTCTCTTTCACGATCTCCAGAGCAGAATGCAAGACCATTTGCAACAGCTGAAGCAGCATCTCTGACTGTTACTTCCTTGCCTTCAATTTTCTCCGTAACCGGTCCGTATAGTCCAAACAGCCGACGAAGCAGCGTAGACTGTCCGTTGCCCTGCAAGCCGGCAATACCGATGATCTCACCTTTCTTTACAATATAATCACTCTTTCCATGAAATCCGGGGAGATCCAGATCCTTTACTTCCAGTAATGTTTCTTTATCGTCTGATGCCTGTCTCTCACTTTGCAAAGCGGAAACATCGATCGGATTCTCAATAATCTTACCTGTCATCAGCTCAATCAACTGAGACTCTGTTACGTCGGTCACATCGCAGGTATGTACCGTTTCACCATTGCGGAGAACTGTGACCGTGTCTCCTATACTGAAGAGTTCATCGATCCTGTGCGTGATCAGTATCACGCATACGCCGTCTTCCTTCAGCTTTTCAACCTTTTTCCTGACAAGTTCTACATCCGCCCGATACATTGCTGACGTAACTTCATCAAGAATAACGACCTTGGGATTCTGCGCAAGTGCCTTGCCGAATTCCACAAGATATTTGATATTTGGAGGCAGATCAGCCACTTTGGATTTGGCGATTGACTGCAGATGGAACTCTGCCAGTATCTCGTCTGCCTTTCTCTCAAGCTCTTTCCTGTCGACAAATCCCATCTTATCGACCGGAAGAGAAGCAAGGATGATGTTCTCTTCTACAGTCAGATAATTCAGAAGGCTCAGCTCCTGGGAGGCCAGTACGATTCCTCTGGCTTTGCCGTCAAAGGGTGATGTGAGGTGCAGATGCTCATCATTGCATGTAATTTCACCACCGTCAGGATGCACCGCACCACAGATGATCTTACCCAGCGTACTCTTGCCGGATCCGTTTCCTCCGAAGAGGCATCTGACCTCACCATCATTCACAGTGATGGATGCATCTTTTAATGCATGAACACCACCATAGCTTTTTTTCACATTTTTACAGATAATACCCACGGATCTACCTCAAAATCGTATGAATAAAGCATTATTACATTACAGCGGAGCTGCAGCGGACAAAAACCGCAGCTCCGCTTCTGATATTTGTGCGGGCAGTTAATTACCACTCGTAAGGAATCTGATCACCGTCAACAAAGCAGGACTTGACAAAGTCGCAAGTCGGCTTCAGTGCCAGAGTCTCACTGTCATCAAGACCAAGCTCCTCAGCAAGAGCAAGAGCCTCATCGATGGAATAAACCTCAGTGTTCGGATAGTTCTCCATCCACGGCATTGCGTCACGGTCGCCGTCCTTAGTTACAACAACGGGCGGGTCAATGTAGAATGTAGTCTTATTCCCTTCCGGTGCGGTCAGAGGAGCCTGCTTAAGGCTTTCATCAAAGGTATAGCCAAGCATGCAGAGAATACCCATATCAATGCCGGTGCAGAATACATAAGGGCTGTTAGTAACGCCGATCCAGTCAGCGTCGATATCCTTTGCGAGCTTCAGAGCTGCGACAGCATTGTCACCGGTCATAACCGGAAGATTATCATCAGTATATCCTGCATTCTTCAGTGCCTGGTAAATGCCGACTGTCATCGCATCCTCTGCAAAAATACCCTGTACCTGATCACCATATGCGGAGAGCAGAGTAGAAGTTGCGTTGCTGGCATCAGCGTCGTTCCAGAATCCCGGAGCTCTGCCGAGTACGTTGAACTGGTCATTGAAGATCTCAGTTGCGGACTTCATACGGCTCTGAATATCAAATGTGGAGTCATCACCAGAAATCCAGATGATGTTGCCGTTCTCAAGACCAGCCTTTTCCATCTTATCTTTGAACCAGTAAGCGTTCAGTGCACCCAGCGCATCAGAGTTGGCAACAAATCCAGTGCCGTCGCAGGTAGCCTCCAGCTGGCTGAAGAAGACCTTGATTCCAAGCTCTTCAGCTTCTTCCACAACAGCATCCATGGAAGTGGAGGAAACCGGGCTGACGAACAGAACATCAATATCGCTGGAAAGCAGGGCATTAACCTGATTCAGCTGCTCGGTCGGATCGAAGGTGTTGGTAACAATCTGATAATCCCCAATGACGCCCTGATCCTGCCAGTACTTTACGCGTTCCTCAACACCGGCATACATCTGTGCAGTCCAGGCGTTTGCGGATGCAAAAGAAATACCTACATTAAACGGGCCTGCTGCCGGCTTCGGTGCTTCTGCAGGTGCTTCTGTCTCTGCTGCCGGGGCTTCCGTCTCTGCTGCAGGAGCCTCAGTTTCCGCTGCTGCCTGAGTTTCAGCTGCTGCAGTTGTTGCTGCCGGTGCCGCTGTTGTCTGTGTCGTTGACGAAGAACCGCATGCTGTCATGGAAGCAAGCATTGCAGCCGCCAGAACTACAGATAAAATCCTCTTTTTCATAATTACTCCTTCCTTTGTAATGCTTTATTCATACCATGCGTCGGGTGATTTACGCATGGAGTTGTACTGTGCCAGATCATGGCCGAACCACATCTCAGCATTATGCTCTTTTGCAATCTTTAAAAGCTCGTCCCTGGTTTCTCTATAGCCCTCATGGCTGAGGCAATATGCAGGCTCTACAGCCTTATCGCAGTGCTGGGATGTATAGATTGCATCTGCAACGATCAGTTTATTACCTTCTTTAGGAAGCTCCAAAAGCATTGCAAGCATACCGGAGGCGTGTCCGGGTCCGAACTCATAGAGAGTAATACCGTCGAGCAGCTTCGTCACATGCTCTGTTACCGGAGTCCAGGCGATGTCATAATCTTTCCAGAACATCATCTGCTTAAAGAAATACATGTCCTGCTTCAGGAATGCCTGTCTGGAAAAGCCAGTCACATCGTGGTCTGAAACAAGAATCTTCGCGTTTTTGAAAAGATGAACCCATCCGTCATGATCGGGATGAAGATGAGAAACAACAACATATTTCACATCCGCCGGTTCGTATCCAAGCTGCATGATCCGGACCATCAGGCTTTCATTATCCTTTTCGACGAAACGTCCGGTATGGTTCCATGTGGGATTTGCCATCGGCTCCGTCATATTCGTACCGGCATCGAAAAGCACCAACCCGTCCGGATGCTCGACCAATACAGAATATGTCGGAATGGTAATAAAATCGTTTACCTTCTTCTCGCCGCCAAAAATGCAGTATCTGGGCAGAAACTGCTCCTGACCGAGGCCGAGAATATATGCTTTCATATTGGGAACAGACATTTTATACCTCCCTCTTATTTTCTAGGTGGCAGACAGGCATGCTCACCAAAGTAGAGGACGCCTTCTTCTGTCAGTGCCTTAACCCGCTCTTCACTGTAGCCGAGGAACTTATGAAGAATCTCGAAATTGTTCTCGCCAATCATCGGAGCAGAATTATACTCCATCGTGCCGCCAGAAAGTGTAAAGGGCATGCAGTGGTAAGGTACTTCGCCAATGAAAGCTTCCTGTATACTTTAAACAGTGAAGGGAAACGGTCTTGACCAAGAAAAATACCTCAAGTAAAGTTGGATTATTACTGACCCGCCAAAGTTGGTAAAATCCAAAATCACGAGAGGTATCTAAGATGAATGGTAAAGGCAGAAAGGCGAAAAATCAAGCAAATATCAACAATTCAATAAATGTTCTTTCACAGGAGGAGATTGGCAGAAGAATCGCGGCGGTTGAAGCAGACATGAAGGCATCAACTTGGAAAGATCTGGAAGTAGGTGGCAAGTTCGATAAGAACGCAAAGCTCACGTTTATCAGTGACGATATGCTGATCGTCGGATGCGACATCGGCAGTGAGACACACTACATGAGAGCGATTGACACCAGGGGACGGGAACTCAGTAAGGACGCATTCTCGTTCAGCAACAACGCCGAGGGTTTCAGCAGTGCAAAAGCGTGGGCGATGCAGATCGCAGCAGAGCATGGCAAAAAGCAGATCGTGCTGGGTCTGGAGCCTACCGGGCACTACTGGTTCTGTCTGACAGCGTGGATGATCACGAACGGCGTCAGTGTCGTGCAGGTCAATCCGTACGCGGTGAAGCAGACAAAGGAACTTGAGGATAACAGCCAGCTGAAGGATGACCGGAAGGATCCGAAGCTGATTGCCAATCTGGTGAAAGACGGAAACTACGGCATGCCCTATCTTCCTGAAGATGTGTATGCGGAACTGCGGCGGCTGTCGATGCTGCGGGATCAGTTGACAGAGGACCGGATCCGCTATGTAAACAGGCTGCACAGAGAGATGAAGATCTACTTTCCGGAATACATGGACGCATTTGGAAAGCTGGACGGAGTTTTCACTTTGATGATCCTGAAGAAAGCACCGTTTCCGGCAGATATCCTGGAATTAGGTGCAGACGGCCTGAGAGAGATCTGGAGTGAAGCAAAGCTTAGGGGACGCGGTTACAGTAGAGCAGAACACATCGTGAAGTTTGCATCGGAAAGCGTAGGTCTGAAGCATGGAACAGGCGGCAGCAAAGAAGCGGTCAGATGCTTTGTAGAGCAGATCCTTTACCTTACAGCAAAACTCGATGAGATCGAGGAAAACCTCCATCAGAAATGCCGGGAGATCCCATACGCAGAGAACCTGCTGGAGATCGAAGGCATCGGAGAAAACATCCTGGCCGGGATCCTGGCAGAAATGGGGGACGTCAGGCGCTTCGATGATGTGAAGGAGACCCAGAAGCTGAGCGGGCTTGGGCTTGTAGCCTGCAGCTCCGGAAAACATAAGGGAGAGACAAAAATCAGCCACAGAGGACGCAAACGGCTGAGGTACTGGCTCTTCCAGGCAGCAAGGTCGGCAGTATCCCATGCAGAAGAATTCAAGACGCTGCATGTGTACTATACGACGCGGCCGGATAATCCGCTGAAGAAGATGCAGTCGCTGATTGTGATTGCCTGCAAGATCCTGAGAGTCATCTTTGCAATCCTGAGGACGGGACAGAAGTACGATCCGGCAAAGATGCTGAGGGACATCAAACATCCGAGCGTAGCGGCAGTGCAGGCGGCATAAATATCAGGCTCACTAACACACAGCCACATCCTCCAAGGCCCTGCCGGATCGCTTGATAGCAGGAGGTCGGGCAGGGTCCTGGAGAAGGAACCCGAAAACGATGGCGCAGGGCCTGCGGCATCAGCACCAACTGGCAAGGCAGAATAAGGCGGAGATGCGTCCACTGTTATATCAGAGCCGCCGAAAGAAGTCCGGTCAGTAATGAACCAACAACAAACAAGAGCTGTAGCCGGCAGGAGTTCTCTCCGTAGGGCATGACCCTGTATGAAAGCTTAGCTGGCACTCGGTGTATGGACAGGTGGGACGAAGGAAGTTGGGACACGATCCCCATAGGCACGGAAGGTTCACCGCCATAGTTGATCGGAGGGAAAATGGCCTTAATAGAGCATAATCAACGGACGCTCTGTTTGCCATACCCATCAACCAACTATTCAGTACCAGATACGATGATGTCCATACCCATCTGGCTCTGTTTCAAGAGGTATGTAGTTCGTCAAACCCGCATAAAACTTGAATTTAGGGCTTGACATGATAGGAAGGAACATTGACCTGACGGAAATAATCTGTTTCCTTCAGGTATGCATCTTCCAGAAGCTCATCATATGCCTTCAGGATACCGACGCCTACCCCAACAGTTTCGAGCTTCTCCCTTATTTCTTCTCGGGCGTACTGTGCTGTCCAGGCACCAATAATGTCATCCAGCTTTGCAGCCGCGGCAGCTCTTCCGGTACGATCAGCAAAGCATTCATCTTCCAATTCACTGCTTCCTACAACTTTTTTGAAGCCCTCCCAGGCCTCGTCCGGACAGCAGATCTCAACATATTTTCCATCCTTATCTTTATAGAAATTGTTCGGACAGCGATGCGGTTCAGGTTTGGTAATGCCAGTTGATTTATAATGAGCCAAATTCGGGGAAAGCATGCTCAATCCCATGCTGAACATGTCTACCTCAAGATACTGCCCCTCACCGGTTCGGTCTCGCTGCAGTATGGCGGCGATAATGCTCGATGCAAATGCTATTGCTGTCTGATGGTCGATTGGATAACCGCCACACTGTACGGGTTTGCCTTTTCTGGCGGTGAAGGAGCCTGAAAGGCCGGTTTCACACTGAGCCACTGCATCAACTGACGTCCTGTCCCTGTAAGGACCTGTCTGGCCGAATCCGGAGTTATTGGCCATTATGATACGAGGATTGATCTTGTGAATGGTCTCCCAGTCCAGACCCATCTTTTCAATCGTGCCCGCACGGAAGTTCTGGATCACAACATCGACCTTCGGAAGCAGATCAAAAATAATCTTCATTGCCTTGGGATTTCGAAGATCCATACCAAGACTCTTTTTATTCAGATTAAAGGTAGGAAATGCCAGGCTTTCCTTATTGTACATAGGCGGAAAGAGTCTCTCATCATCACCGGACCAGGATTTCTCGATCTTAATAATGTATGCGCCTAACTGTTCCAGAACATAGGTGCATCTCGGACCAGCCTCAAATCGTGTCAGATCCAGTACAACAATATCATTCAACGCATTCATTACTTCGCACCTCCTTCCAGATATTCGGCATTGTTCTCTCCGAGACGAGGCGCTCTCTCATACTTCGCCGGAGAGTCAGCAAGCCTGACCGGATTAGCGAAGAATGGCATTTTACCCTGTCCTTCAACTTCGATCTCTACAATGCTGTCTCTCGCATGTACATGCGGATCCTCCGCCAGCTCATCGATATTGCGGACAAAACCGATCGGAATGCCGGCCTTCGTAAACAGTACATCCACTTCCCTGGATGTGTACTGCGCAAGCCATGCCTCGATCCTCTCCATCAGAAGATCGGCATTGGCCTTTCTGACTGCCGGATCACTGAATTTTGGATCATGAAGGATCGGATCCTCGATCAGATTCAGCGTACGGGTCCACATCGGCTCACGCTCGGACATCAGGAGAACAATACCATCCTTCGTTCTGGCAAAGCCTGCCGGTGCTCCTGTGACCTGGCCAGCATACAGGATATCCATGTACTTGTAATACATCAGATTGAAGTGCAGCATGGACGTTGCAGCGAAGTACTTGTTGATCTCGACATGCTGTCCCTTTCCGGTCTTATTCTTCTCATGAAGTGCTGCCAGAAGCGGTGCTACAGCATAGTATGCGCTCGTAGCTTCCACAACCGGGATATCAATGGTATAGGGGTCTCCTTTTCCAAGGTCCATGATAGAAAAGCTTAGGCCTGATTCTGCTTGCAGCGTTTCTTCAAAGGCCGGTCTTGCGGAATAGCTGTTTCCTTTTCCGTAATTACTTATCGACACTGTAACCAGTCCAGGGCAGGCTTCCCTTATGGAAGCATCATCGAGACCATACTTTTTCATGATCTCTTCCGGCAGGTCATCGATCATTACATCGAAATTTCCGAGAATACTCTTCAGTTTTTCCAGCTCCGATGCATCTTCAAGGTCTACTGTAATGCTTTTCTTATTGCGGTTATAAGCTGTAAACAGTGCATCATTTTGTCTCATCGGATCTCCGTCAGGTCTTTCCGCTTTAACAACAGTCGCTCCAAGATCGGCCATAAACATGGTTCCGAAAGCGCCCGCGATCGTCGTCGTCAGATCCAGTACGGAATATCCGTTTAATGCCTGGTCCATCATCTCGTCTCCTTTTTTACCTGTTCTTCCACTCCGGCTTGCGTTTCTCGGCAAAGGAACGCAGTCCCTCTTCTTTATCCTCCGAATTCACGCACTCCTTCTTGGCTTCATATACCCTCTCGAGTGCCTCCTCAAGCGGATATTTCAGTCCTTCCGTAATGACTGCCTTCTCTGTTTTGACTGAGATTGGAGAACACTCAATGATAGCGTTTGCCCATTTTACTGCTGTCTCCATGAGTTTATCAGGAGCACAAACCTCATTCACCAATCCGTAATGACACATCTCTTCAGCCGTGACCATCTTGCCGGTAAGAAGCATTCCCATGGCGATGTGATAGGGGATCTGCCGCGGAAGACGATGCAGGCCGCCCGCATCCGGGAACACACCGATCTTTGCTTCCGGCATACCGAACTTCGCAGTTTCAGAGGCAATGATGATATCACAAGCCATAGCGATCTCCAGCCCACCGCCAAGTGCGTATCCGTTAACAGCACAGATTACCGGTTTGTAAAGATCATATCTGCGAACAATACCGCCATACTCGCCCGGGATCTCAGAGAGTTCTTTCTTGAGCTGGTCCTCACCCACTTTAAGGTTGTATTTCACATCCGATCCGGAACAGAAAAATTTTGATCCTGCTGCCGTAATAATTGCAACCCAGAGGTCCCGATCCTTCTGATACTCATCCAGTGCGTTGGACATCTCCCGATGGCAGGGAGGATGCACGGAATTTCCCGCATCCGGACGATTGATCGTTATGACCAGAAGATGACCTTTCTTTTCAACGTTAATATACTGATATTCCATTCTTATTTACTCCTTCACCAAATGTCAGCATTCAGGGCTGGTCCTTATGCCTTCACTGTGAATCCGGGAATAAAGATTTCCTGTGCCGGATTGATCACGATATCCGTGAGATTATTGTTGTTGGCATCAAGCGGAACGCGTCTTGGATCTGTGTAGTACGGATACTGAAGCTTTCTGAAATCCTCCCACTTTCCTTCGAAGCGGAATGCCCAGGTGAACATGCTCTCTTCGCGGTCACCTACCTCAAATACAGGTACAAAACCATATTCTGTACGCAGCGGAATGATCTTCTTCATGTTCTCGCAATGCTCATCCCAACCGCTGCGCTTGATGCTGTAACGTCTCATTACCAGCGTTTTATCCTTGATTGCTGCCAGGTCCTGCAGCTCTTCCTGGAAAATCAGATCGACCTTTCTGATTCGGTAATTGGTGTGAATATGTGGAGCGGCTTCCTTGTCCAGTTCGATTTTTTCCGGATCTGCCATCAGCTTTTTCAGAGCGTCCTCCATGCTGTCCTCGCCCTCATAGGTATAAAGCCAGGTCAGAATGATCATGTCGCCCTTATCCAGACTCGCATGGAAGGTGTGGAAACCGTACTTTTCACGCAGAGCTACCTCTCTTGGGAAAAGCTTCAGATATGCATCCATATGTTCAGGCTTATTGATTGGGGCAAATCTGTGTAATACTGTAGTTTTTTCTCCCATTTTTTGTTCCTCCTCAGACTCACTGTAAATTCATGTATTTATCTGCGCGATATTGAAACTCATCAACGCGTGTATATTGATTTATTAATTTTTCGTCAAAAGCATATTTGCCAAGAGCAGTCTGGTAGTCTCCGGTTGCCTTAAATTTCTCAAGGACTTCTTTCTGCGCTCCAAATGCCGCACTCATGCAGAGTGTCCAGTAAAGGGAAAGCTTCAGTCCCTGCGCAGTCTGCTGCTCGACTGTCACGCCAGGGCAGCTCACACCTACCAGCGGTCCATGGACTCTCTTTGCAAGATCATTCGGAAAGATATCAGGTACGATATCTGCTCCGATAACATAAGCTGCGTCTGCACCAGCCTCAAGATACCGGTTAGCCCGTTCGATAGCAATGTCGATATCCTTTGTGATCCAGGCAGCATCAGTGCGGGCGATTATGATAAAATTCTCGTCAGTACGCGCATCAACCGCAGCCTTGATCTTGTTGCACATCTTCTCCGTGTCATAGATCTGCGGAGGGAACTTCATATGTTTGCCGATCTCATGATCCTCGATGTGCATTCCGGCAATACCGGCATCCTCAGTTTCCTTCACAGTCCGCCAGATATTGGCTGCATGATAGTATCCTTGCTCACCGTCCACGATCAACGGAATATCGATAGCATCTGCGATGTGTTTATATGCCTGAAGAGATTCTGTCAGAGTTACAAGGCCAACATCCGGAAACGCATAGCCGCAGGCTGCCAGAGCATAGCTCCCGATAAAAGCTGCCTCAAAACCGGCCTCCTCTACAATTCTCGCGCCCAGGGCGTCTATGACACCGGGGACTGGGACACACTTGTTTCCATTTAAGATATCCCTGAGTTTTTTTCTTTTATCTCTTGCTGAAATACTCATTGCTTCCTCCGAATTACTTTTTTTCGCTGACTCTCTCTTTTACGAATTCCATCTGCCCGCCGATTTCCATCAGGTGCAGACAGAACTCGGGGAATGGTTTACCTTGAATCACTGTGCCCTTAGTAATGTTTTCGATCACAGCAGTTTTATAGTCGACCCTAATCTCATCACCCATCTCAATTTGATCCAGAATATCCGGACACTCTACCAAATAAGGGGCTTTCCTGGAACCGCCGTAGGCACCAAGCGCTCCCTGAACCAGCTGAGTGGAGAAGCTCTCTGCACAGATGCATTTGATCCCTATATAGTCCAATGCGGCAAAGAAGGAAGGATGTGCCTTGCCATAGCCGAAACATCTTCCTCCGACAAGGATATCCCCGCTTGCAGCTTCTTTTGCAATCTTCGGATCCGTACCGGACATGAATTTCGATGCGATCTCGGCAGGCGGAAGTCCGTCCATTCCGGTGTACCATCCCATTGCCGTATCAACGTTTGTATATTTTCCCTGTATAACAATTGCCTTTCCCATGCAGATTTCGCTCATAATGTCTCATCTCCTTTATCAAGAAAGTGCAGAAGGATCTGTAATATAACCGGTAACCGCACTGGCAGCGATCACTGCCGCGCCAGACAGATAAATGTCTGCTTCCGTGCTTCCGGATCTGCCCGGAACGTTCAGTGTCTGCTGGGATAGTCCGACCTCACCAGGGCCAAGCGCTCCCTGGATACCGATGCAAACATCGCAGGTTGGTGAAATGATTCTGGCACCGGCCTCTGCCAGTATAGTGAGCAAGCCCTCCCTTGCAGCCTCAACATAAACCCTCTGTGTAACCGGAGAAATGATAAAACGTACATCCTTTGCGATCGTTCTTCCTTTCAGGATCGATGCCGCTACCCGAAGATCTGTCAATGAGCCACCTGAGCATGTGCCCATGATACACTGATTGATCTTTATACTGCCTAATTCTGAGGCAGGCTTCGATGTATAAACCTCGGGAGGACAGGTGACCATCGGCACCAGCTTAGTCGCATCAATATGATAGGTCGCGTAGAACTCGGCATCCGGATCAGAACAAAGGGTACAGACATCACGATTGAAGTTATCTTTAAACCATTTCTGTGTTACAGCGTCGGATCCAACCAGGGCTCCGTCTGCGCTTGCGAATGCATCATTACAGCAAAGGATCATCCGCTGTTCTATAGGAAGGCTGTCGACTGTGGTTCCGCAATATTCAATCACCTTTCCGGCAGCACCGTCTGGTCCAATCAGGTTGAGCGTTGCCTGCCAGATGTCTCTTCCGGAAACATATTCGGGAAGCTCCCCGTCAACGATGATCCGGACGGTCTCTGGAACGCGCAGGGTCATTTCGCCCATTGCAAAGGCTTCCATGATACTTCCCCCAAATCTGCCGCCATTCGTGAAAAGGGCGCAAACTCCGCCAGCTGTCATCGCCTGTGGATCAAAGTGTGCAAACAATGTACCGGGCCCGATATCTCCCTTTTCCACGTTTACGACATGCCCGATTCCTTCCCGGTCATAGATCCTTGTAACCCCCAGTTCCTTTCCGAGCGCCTTGACGCCACGCGCCAAAGCCACATCTGCCTGGTTTTTAAAAGGAACATTATGATCGCCGTTGACAATGCAGTTTTCTGGATGGGCAAAGGGAAGGCCCGCATTCATCATGCTCTTCGGAAATACCTCCAGGAAATTGGAACCGGTAAAGGAATAGCCTATGGGACCTACAAAGTCCTTCACCACAACATAATCACCGGGAGATACATGATCCTTCCCGGCATAATGAGCAATGATCTTTTCACAAATGGTCTGTTTCATGAGAATCAACACCTCTTTTGTATAAAAAAGTGAAATTTCAAACCTGTTCATTTGTACGTGTTCAGTTTATCATTGTTTTTATATCGGTGCAACGACTTTCCAGCAAGGGGATAAATTTTGGAGACATTCACAATTTCACAGGAAATTATTTGTTAGATTTCACGTGATTCTCAATTGTTTGAAATTTTGCTAATATTAGATATGCCTTATTTATCGCGGTGATTGTCATCGCTGACTACCGCTGTCATTTCTTTTGTCAGCTGGAGATTTATACCAGCATGTGCTATACTATTATTATTAGTTGAAACCGTTTGTTCTTGCAAACATTTATATTTAAACACGTTCAGCATCGAGGTCTCATTAATGCGCTATCAGAAGTATTTAACAAAAAATACCGATGACTCTTCCAACAGCACAGCTGCCATCATCAAAGAATCCGCACAGAAACTTTTTTTATCTAACGGTTATGAATCCACTACCATCAGAGACATTGCCGCAGTTGCCCAGGTAACGCCTGGGCTTGTCATGTACCACTATAAATCTAAAGAGAATTTGGCTAAGGCAGTGTTTACCGAATTGAGAGAACGGATTTATGATTATTTAAAGAGTGTTATCGATTTCTCAGCACTTCCGGTAGGCGAACGTCTCTATGTCCTGACGATCAGTTTCTGGAAGTTTATTGATGAATCTAATATGTATTCAGACTTTTTTCATTCTCTCCTGGCTAAGACCAATATCGGTGATGAGCTTTCATCGGCTTTCAAAAACCTAACACAATTGGTCATCCAAAGCTATGGTCTTAAAGTCACGATTCATGAAAACAATATCTACCTGACCGCTCTTGTTGGTGCACAAAAACACCTCGTTTTGCAAGAACACTTCATGCAGTTTGATGTTAATTACTATGAGATTGCAAATCTACTGATATCCAATTATCTGTATAATATAGGTCTTCCGGATCACGAAATCGCAAAGATAATCGAGAACGGCAGCAACTTTCTGGAACACCTTGATTTGAAAGTTGATCTGATGCACGCAGTATAATATCCTAGGCTTTTCCTCCGGCGAGAAATCGCCGGATTTTTTCATGTTGCGACCGATGTTTCAACAGCTTAGAAATCTTGTGTTTTCTATGTTGTTCATACACTTTCCATGTTCCTGCATATTCTCACGCGGAACCATAGTGTTCTTTGCATTATTCTTGTATCCAGGAGGACTGAAAGCCGTTTTTATATCCTATGTATAAGTGAAGGATAGAGGTGTTTATATTATAGGATTTGGCACGTTTCATATTCGATCTTTCCAAAAATCAACATCAGGAAACATCAGATTGTTTTTTCTATGTGCTTTTTATCACTCGTGGATTGTACTGTTTTTGCACTTTTTCAATATTTTTGTGCCTGAGAGCCTTACTTCGATCCATAGATAGTATAGAGAGATAAATATATTAATCTTTGACTATATATCTCTTTATATAATCTATATCTTATTATTTCTGACTGACTAAGACTGTAGTTTATATTTCTGCTGTAATGTACCACTATAGTGTATCTCTTTCTCTATCACTATTTTATTGATCAGATAAAGATCAGTCAGTCTATATAATATATCACTATATATACAGGGGGAGTTTTCAATCATGGTTGAAAAATTTGCAGCAAAGAAACACACTACTTCCAACCCATCTGACCCACCATCCGTTCTGCCGCTGGGAAATATCTTTGTCATTGTCAATGACTCTGAGCCATGCTACGATTCTGCCAGGGAGAAGCGTACAGGGTCAAAAATCAGATATCGATTTCAACTGCCGGAAATCCCGCATGGCTGCTGGTGTGATTTCCGCAGAGATTTTGAATCAGGTATGACGCTGAAGAGTATCGGGATCAAGTACCACTGCGATCAGCGCACAGTAAGAAGCTGCATCATCCTGAACAAGTCCAGCGCAGAGCTCGGTCACCAGTATGCACCGACCAAGCTGGAGCCATATATCCCCGAGATCGAGAGACTGTATCAGATACTGTCAAATGGCGGCATACCGCAGTCTGCAGAGCAGAACATAGCGCATAAAGCGGATTCATCCCCACGACAGTTGGCATCGCAAAGTGCACAGACATACCCCTCTGTAATCCCGGGCATTACCAGGTTCAGCCGGCTGATCACCCAGAAGATAGCTGAGTTTGGTTACACCGGCAGCGAGCGGCTCGTACGCAACTACCTCAGGGCAAAATACTCATCCGTAACCTATACCCCTACATCATCTCACACAGAAACAGATAGTTCACATCGTAGTCCGCCGGACCGACTACAGGCATAATCGATTCCTCTGATTCTGCCCCTTCAATACGGCTTACCTTAAACCCGGCTCTGCTTAAGATTTGTTCACTGTCCCTGCCAAACACTCGCAGATGATCACTCTGTCCGAAACGCACAATCCTATCGCTTTCACCAGCATTCGGATTCTCGATCAGAGTCTCATAGCTCTCATCAATCGGAAATGAGCAGATCAATTTCCCGCCAGGTTTCAGGATGCGGTGCAATTCTCTGAGAGCCTTTTTATAATCAGGGACATGTTCAAGTACATGATTGCAGAAGATCCAGTCCCATGAACCGGCAGGTTCTCCAGTATCCTGTATATCCAATCTTAAATCAGCCGCTTGATAAAGATCCGCAGTTGTTACTCGAATATGGTTTCTTTCAAACCACATTCTCATGGAATCCTCCATGGCAAAGTAAAGGATCCTGCCCTTGATTTCATCTTGATGTCCGTCACACCACGCCGCAAGAATCCTGTGCCTTGGCAGTGCCCCGCAGACAGGACAGATGACTTCCTGAACAACATTCACATATCTATCCGGATCATACGTATCCGGATGATCCATAAACCCTCCGGACACAAAGCGTGAAATGTTTGTTTTACAGCACGGGCATAAATACCGAGTATCACCACCAGAAATCAGGCCCTTTGCACGGTAGCCAAACGCCCGAATCTGTCTCCTTCCATACCGGATTTTCATACGAGTTCCTGCAGGGCAAAGCTGCCGATATATATTCTTAGCAGAGCTGAACATATCGAGAAAAATCTCATCCTTCAAAGCAAGCATTACTGACGCATAGATAGCTCCAAATATCAGGGCGGATACCATAAGCTTTACAATATCTTTCCAGCCAGTCCATAACACAGCCCCACTGATACCTGCCGCAATACAGCCGGGAATGAAATGCTTTAAGGGCTTCCAGTCTAGAATCTGGATATGTGCCTTCTTCCCTGCATAATAGACTGTTATGACCGCTACCATAAGTTCGGACAATGTTGTCGCTATTGCGGCTCCTGCCGCTCCCAAGGAAGGAATCAGAACAGCATTCATAACAATATTGGCACCGGCACCGATTCCTTCTGCCAAAAACAGCTTCTTTTCTTCTCCCATCGGAATCAGCAGCTGACCTCCTGCAATATTGCTGAAGCCAATCGGGATGACTGCCAGCAGCAATATCCGCATCGGTCCAACTGCTTCAGTATATTCCAAGCCACCCAGAAAGCTGACACAGGGACCCGCAAACACAATAAAATAAAAGACCAGAGGGAGTAGCAGCGTCTGGACTACGTGAAAGGAGTAGTCCGACAGAGTCTTAAATGCGCTTATATTCCCATCCTTCCACAGCTTGGCAGACTTTGGCAGCGAAGCAGCCCATAACGCTCCGGAAATCACAGGCAGCAAGAGTTTTACTCTTGCAGCACATGCATAGATCCCAACATCCGCATCTCCCTTTAAAATGCCGAGCATGACTGTATCAGAATGGCTGTATATCGTAACCGCACAGGACATCAGGAAAAACAGCACAAGATGCATTAAATGCTTCCTAAAAGCCTCGGCGACCTTGCCAGAGCAAATGATATCCTTACAGCTTTTGAAGATCTGAAGCTCCCACTTAGCACCGGCATAGACTGCTTCTGCCAGGTTTATCCCAACCCCCATGATCACAGTGATCCAAGCGTAAATAAACAAGTCAGATGCCTGCCGCACAAAAAGAAGGAGAGCTGCAATGCCAAGCAAACGGAATACAGTGCTGAGAATAAGAAGATCGGAATAACTTTCCATCCCTTTAAAAAGCCACTCGCATTCCGGTATAGCCCCCAGTATCCCCACTCCGAAGATGAACAGCAAGGCAGGATCGGATATCTGCAAATACCGAAAGGCAAAAAGAAACAGCCCCCAGGTACACAGACCGAGGGCCGCACGAATTAGAAAAAGCTCTCCGACCAATTGAAAAAGGCTATTGCGCTTTATGCTCGAAACCGCTCTCATCCCATAGATCGGCATACCAAGCCCTGCTGCCATAATAAAAAGAGCTGTAATCGATGATGCAAACTGAACCCTACCAAGTCCCTCCGGATGAAGGATCCGCGCGACATACAGGAATGTAATGACCGGATAAATGTAGCGGATCCCGGAAATGAGTATGCTTAAGAATGTATTTTTCCGAATATTCTCTGTCATATAAACTATATGAGCATTTGCTGTATCATACAATGTAATTGATACTGAAGTTCATTTGATCTTATCGTAGCCGTCAGTTATTATCTCAGTCGCCTGCCGGTTGCAATACAAATCATATCAAAAAGCCGCGGAGATATGCGATAAATGATCAGCATTATCTTTTGCCTCCAGGAAAGAACACTTGGAAATCCCTTAATGCTGTCTGTCCATTCTTTAGCAAGAATATAATACTCATCGCTTTCATCTGCCACCATTTTGACAAGATAACTCAGCGAATGCTTTTGTATAGCCGGAATCCATTTTTCAGCAGGGTAACCATACGCTTTCAGTTCTTTCAGCTGTTCTATCCCAATGCAATGAGCTTCTCGAAAGGACTCCTGCGTCATACTATAGGTTATGCTTCCCTCTCTGCAACGATGATAATATAGAACCTTATTCAGAAACCAAATACGGTCTGCCTGATATATTAGTTTATGGGTTGTTGCCAAATCTTCATAAATGCGTCCCTCAGGATAACGGATCCTATCGAATAATGCTATTCGATACAGCTTATTCCAAGCAGTAACTCCAATATCGCCCAGCATAAGATCAAAAGCTTCTTCCCGTGATTTAAAACCGGGCTTATCCCTGATAACTTGTGTCTTTCCCTTATGGCCATCTTGCCTTGCAGATTGATAGCGGAACATTACAAGATCGGCTTCATGCTCCATTGCTTCATCGTAAGCTGCAGCACAAAACTCCGGGCTGACCCAGTCATCGCTGTCCACGAACATCAGATACTCGCCCGATGCCTGCTCGATTCCGTAGTTGCGGGCAGCTGAAAGGCCGTGGTTCTCCGTATGAAAGGCGCTAAATCTTGAATCCTTTGCAGCATACTCATCGCAGATCCTGCCGCACTCATCCGGGGAGCCGTCATCGATCAGGAGGATCTCGATATCCTGCATCGACTGCGCCATCAGACTATCCAAGCATGCAGCAAGAAACCGCTCTACCTTATAGACCGGAACGATAACGCTGACCTTGATCGGTTTTGAGATTTCATGGCTCATATGTGAGAGATTATAGCTTATCTCTCCACATTTTTCATCTGTTGTTTTGCGATCACTTACAGGGTACCGGTTATTATTGATGATCTGGGATTGGTTAATATTGCTGATAGATTGC